>ENA-OYHM01000026-OYHM01000026.1-human-gut-metagenome-genome-assembly--contig:-NODE-26-length-22715-cov-7.548102_pt1 | contig 22715 bp, 16 predicted proteins | sample MGYA00243762_ERZ652997 | MGnify/ENA primary metagenome ERZ652997 (study PRJEB26926, sample SAMN06165342) | human gut metagenome | biome: ENVO:00009003; feature: ENVO:2100002; material: ENVO:00002003...
AGATTTATTTATTTTGTTTAAACTGTTTAAATAGATTAAGTAATTGAGTTATATCCTCATCATTAAACTTAACTGGCTTACCAAATATATTAGTAACGTATCCATCTGGGTATTTATCTTTCATTTCTGCTTTAGCTGCATTACCTAACAAATCTACATTAATATTGCCGTTTACATCAGTAAATATCTCTAAATATTTACCATACTTATCTTCCATATTCTTAACTACATACGTAATTACCGCCTGACTAGCTACACTGTTTAAATGAAATAAATTAGAAGCTAAATCTTTAGCATACTTGTTAAATGCCTGAAATAAAATTTCTTTATCACTCATTACTTATTCTTATTTAACATTACTTCGTCTAATCTCTTCTTAATTTCAGGATCTTGTTCAACTAATTCTAATAGTGTGTTTACCTTATCTTCTTTAGCTTTAAGCTGAGCATGTATATGCTCTTTGCTCTTTCTAATAGTAGCTAATAAGTTATCAGCAGCTATTTTACCATCTGGAGATGCAACATATTCTTGACTAAACTTATTACCTAGAAATGCCATGAACCCTGCTTCGTAAGTACTTTTAGCCATTTGATACTCTTGCATAGTTGCTAGAACTTTCTGTTCGTCTAAAGACAGAGACCCAACCTCTCTGTTTATTTCATCTAAGATAGGCTGGGTCTTCTGTTGTGCTTGCTGTGCTTGTTGCATAGCTTGTAATTGTTGCATGTATTGGTTCTGTAAATCGGCATAATTGCTACCGAATGGTTGTCCAAACATAATTACTTAGATTTAGTTTCTGCTGTAGGTGTTGGCGTAGTAACTGGTATTTGTAATTCAAATACAGAATAAGCACAGTGTCCCTTAACTGGAAGAGAAGTAGGCAGTTCATCCAAAATCTGCTGATTAATAATACTAACTCCATTAGGTATAATAACATCTATTACTTTAGTTACTGTTGGAACTAATGTAGTAATAGTTTCACTAGTAGCTGAAGTTTCCATAATAGTAGAAGTAGATTCAGTAGCTACTCTAACGTTTCCTTTACAATCAGTGTACTGTAAATTGTGAATGACATCAAATTTGGTAACTTGTACGTATTCTGTTCCAGTAGTTGAAACATTAACGACCTTTGCCCATCTTTGGGTAGCGGTTAATGTAGACACAGGAGCTATAGATGCGTTAGCTCCGCCTGGTAACGATACATTAAATTCCATTACTTGAGCACTTTCTCCTGTTGGTGTAATTTTAACTTTCATACGATAATTAAATAAGGGTTAAATAAATAAAGGGAGACCACGAATTAACGTAGCCTCCCTTGTAGGTTATCTTAAGTTATTGGGCTGTACAATTTGGGCAATTTCCACCAGCAACTGTATTAATAGCCGTGTTTATAGCATTGAAGTTACTAGCAGCAGTTCCGGCATATATACCAGTACCATAACTTGTGAATGGGCTACAGTATAGTGGTGCAATGCTTGGAACTGGAGCACACAAGTCACTATAAGCATATTTCAGCTGTCCGTCAATCTTGTGGTCTAGTTGTCTCTGCAATCCTGCATCTACAGCCATAATAGCCTTTTCAGTCTTGCAGCAGCAATTGTCTGCATATCTCTCAGCATTAACTTTATTAAGCTCAAACATTAAAGGAAGAGCAGCAGCTGTAGCAGCTTCTTTCTTCTCTAACTCAGAAATTCTAGAACCTAGTCTAGCGAACAGGTCAGCTTTCTCCTGTACATCTTGTTCTCTTCTCTTATAAAGCTCATCACAAAGTCTCATATTCTGAGCATTGTCACGAGTTATAATATCAACATACATTCCACTCTTCTCTTGTAAATCTTCTACTCTACCCTTCCAGATTTGGTTAGTTAGAATCTGAGTTTCGTTTCCAATCCTTTCATTAGTAGCAAGAGCTCTGCTATTAATGTAAGTGTACAAATCAATATCATCTTGAAGTGACTGTACTCTGTTAGACCATGCTAGATCATTAGCCTGTTGCCCTTGAGCCATAGCTAGTGTTTTGGCTTGTTCAGCTGCCTGCATTGCGCAACAGTTGTTGTTACCTCCGAAGAGATTACCTAACAGTCCGCCACCATTACCACATCCACAACCTCCGTTATTACCTGCGAATGCACCAAGTGCTGTTCCGATAATACCAAGTGTGAGTGCGGCATTAGTACGACCTTTCTTACCGAACTTATCTTCGGCTTCGGCCATTGTTAAAAATTCTGCCATAATTAAATACAATTAACGATAATAAATACTACATCTGTTGAGCATCCCTATGATGCTTACTATACTTTCTAATTCGATAATGCAAACCCCTAAAGTAAGGAATTCGCTATTACTCTTATCTAAATTATGTTAATCTTTATATAGCAATAGTTTGTTCTCCAGTTTGTAATGCAAAGGATCTAACTAACCTATATTTGTTATTTTCGAACACATATATATTACATGTATCTCCAGCATAAGCTGTTCCACTATTCATTCTTAATCCAGAAGAGGTCTTCCAAGTAAAAGTATTCGGAATTAAAAATTTCATGTACATTGTAGGACCTACAACCGGTGTTATTCCCGGTGGGAATAAATATGCTTCATCATAAGTTATACTTTTAATAGTTAGCTTATTGTAAGATTGCACTTTCCCAGCTTGTATAACATTGGTAAATGCTTGAGCTCCACTCTCCGCTTGGGTTAAAGTAATCCTAGCACTTCTCTGGATAGTTGTTAAGTTCTCTGCTACAGTTATATACGTAGTGTTGGTTGTAGTTCTCGCAGCATTAACCCAATCTCTATTTGACGAGAATTCATAATCTAGAGATTCTGTAGTTTCACTACCGTCACTTTCAAGTACAGTCTTATAAGATTCTACTGTAAGAGTCTCATTAGTTTCTGATGCAGTTACGCCTAAATTCGTCGGAATTACGGTAAATGTATATGTAGGAGTATAACCGCTTTGATTAATATAAACGTAACATTTTAATCCTGATTCATTTTGTGTAAATACTAATGTGGCACTTCTACTACTAGTAGAAGTATTCTCAGATGCTGTCATTTTAGCATAATACGTAGGAGAGTTAGGAGGGTTATACCCCGTACTAACAGCATTTCCAGTAATCCAGCTAGGTATATCAGTATAACTAAAACTTACTGCATCACGTGAAGTTACTGTGCCATCTACTACTGTTTCTCTGTAACTATATATTCCAGGCTGAATACTACTTCCAGATTGTTCAAATGAACCACTAATAGTTGTACCACCACTGGCTGATGTCCAGAAGATATAATTGTAAGAAACAACTTGAGTATGTCCAGACTGAGTAACTCTAGCGTAATCTCTCTTACCGGATTCATCCTGTTCAAAATAAATATCAGCAGTTCTAGAAGAAGTACTACTATTTGATGATACTGTAAATGTCATACTTGACGAATTCCAAGTAATCCAGCTAGGTACTGTAGAATTATCAATACTCCATCCTACACTTTCTGTTTCTCCTAATCGAGACTTGGTTGAAGATATACTAATAGAGGAAGTAGTTCCACCAGATTCTCCAACATTCTCATCCCAATTAGAAACTGAGAAAGAATATGTCCAAGCTGGAAGGTAAATATCTTCCTCCCTTACTAGTTGATTAGATGCATAACTAGAATCGTTGGTTATATATAATCCAAATCCCAGAATTTCAGTTTTAGTAGCACATTCATTACTAGAGCTTCCTACAGAGAAGTTTGAATAAATCCATCGTTTAGATGCTACTTTATTTGCCATAATTATTTATTTATTAATTTATCGACTATGGCTTCTAAAGCTGCAATTTTATCTTCAAGATACTTTATTTTAACTGCATATATTTCACTATAGTTAACTGTCTTAAAGCCATTCTCATCGGTATTAACCATTGATGGGTATACGGTTTCAAGTTCTTGAGCTATAACTCCATAGCCATGATGTTCTCTGTCTGTTCTATCAAATTCTACTAATCGTATTTTATCAGCTTTAGATACATCTATGGATTCTATATTATCCTTTACTCTCATGTCTGAAGTATCATAGAACCCAGCAGATGCATAAACAGCACCACTTTGTGTATATACTCCTGAATTAGAATAAGTAACAGGATTAGAAGCTTGGGATGTAGCTCCAATTAAATATAATTTACTCGAACTGTTAGTTGAGCCAGCAGTATTCTTAGTATCTGTGTAACTAGTAATATACCCACTATCATTAGTTAGGTCACTAACTTTACTAGGAATAGCTACGCTTACAGCAGCAGATCCATTATACGATTTAGATTGATAGCCAGTAAAGGTTAATGTATTGGCTACCTTATCTGCTGTACCAGCTGTAGAAGGTTTACCTATTGATACCGTCTGTTTAGAACCTCCACTAGGGGTTACTGTAAAATTACCAGTTCCACTTGCGAAAGTATAAGTAGTATTAGTATCAGAACTTGGAATACCTAGAGCAGTTATATCAGATTTAGTTACTGCTGTAACACCACTGATATGGCTAGTACTATCTGTACTAAACTTATACAAACCAGTAGATTTACTAGCCCCAGAACCAGCTGGATGAGAGTAGTTATTGTATGTAGCCCCCTTAGTGAGAGTCAGCACAGTCCCACTAAATGAAGCTGTGGTTACAGCATTACCAGATCCTCCTACTGTTACAGTTATTTTAGGGTTAGTAGAGATTTTAGCACCGTTAATAGTATAATTGTCAATAGTACTCTTATTACTATTTACTGTATTGGTAAGATTTGAAACAGCATTAGTTCTGTTAGTTACTTCATCGTCTAGTTTCTTCTCTAACTTACCAAGAGCACCATTGACACTATCAGCAGCTGCTAGAGCTCCAGTAGTAGAAGGTTTGGTGTATCCAGTTATCTTAATATCAGCGCCATCTAATACAGGGTTAGTAGAAATTTTAAAGCCATTAACAGTGTAATTATCTATATTAGTTTTGTTACTATTAATTAGATTAGGAAGTGTAACGTCTAACTTAACTTTATCTGCTGCTGTCATTACACCAGCTACAGATTGAGTTGCTGCTGGAAGGGTAATGTTGTTGGCTGCACTAGCTCCACTAGAGATAGTAGTCTTACTAGCAGCTATTCCCACAGTAGATGTAGTAGGAGTTACTGCTCCAAGAGCAAAGTTAGCAGTACTAATTCTATCTAATTCTATCTTGTCAGTAGCACTCATAGAACCTGCACTAGTAGAGGATGCTACTGGCAAATTCACAGTTGTAGAAGTATCAGCTGCATTACCATTATCTTTGCTGATAGTTGCTGTTACTTTAGCTGCATCTGATGAGAATGATATATTACTAACGTTATTAATATTCAATCCATCAAGCTTAACCTTATCCGCTGCACTCATAAGTCCTGCTATAGACTGAGTAGCAGAGTTAACAGATAGAGGTTTACTAATAGCTTCCCATGCTCTTGTGCTAGCATTCCATCTCTTGCCAGTAAGAGTTATAGTTAGAGTAGTAGCACTGCTCTGAGTGATACTCCAGCCATTATAGAAGTCAGTAATACCATCCATCTTAATATTATCTGCATAATATGTTCCTTTGAACCATACTTGCTTAGCATCCTTAATAAATACTAGATGCTTGTCTGCACTCACTGTACCATCAGCTAGTTTCTCATTAAACTTAGCTAAAGTCTTGAAATGCAATAGAAACCTAGGGTCTTCTGCCGCCATAGTTATAAATGTTTTTAAGTTATTAATTATAGACACCATGGAAGTACTAGTGTCTTATTCTACCCAATTTGCCTCAATAGTATAGCCATCAGGCCGCAAATATATATGTTCGTAACTTGCTGTACCATCGCTGTGCCATTTTGTATACAGATGTAATCTATATCCATCGTTATCTTTATAACAAGAGCCATTAGGCTTAAACTTACCATCTGACCCTCTGTACAGCCAGACAGTATGATAGACTTCTTCAGCAACAATTATAAATGCATATACACAATTAATTGGGTCTGTATCTTTTAAAATAGTTCTTAAATCTACAGGTGAAGTGTAATATATATTAATCATGAACCTATTAGAATCATGTGGTCCTAAAGTAATCCCCCCCTGACATAGAACCTGCATCGAAACCATATGCTTCATTACAAGCCTGGACTGTAGGAGTTCTATTTGAACTCAAATTAGTAATATATCCCATATTTTAATATCCAATTGCTATATAATAACCAGGTGATTTATCAAAGGAAACTTCAAAACCGTATCTGGTTACATTATATACATAGTTATAACCATGAGCTCCACCCACACTTCGTTCTCCTGATACTACTACAGCAACACATTTGGTTGGAAATGGAGTATAAAAACTCAAACTTTGTCTGTCTGTAGTTTGTCTTCCACCGTGACCTGCCTGTATCATAAATCCATTTGGGAACTTAATATATCCACCGGCAGCACCGAATGCCATTTGGAAATCGGATGAGGTCAAAAAATTAGCTGTTGCATCACTTATTGCTTCAGCTACCTCACTTTCTGTCATATAATTGCCACCATAAGCATCATTACATTCCTCGACAGTAGGAACTCTGTTGTTGTCTTTACCAGTTATTTGTCCCATAATTACTTAGTAATTACAGGAGGAAGGGGCAATGCCCCCCCCCCTATTTATAACATATCATTAATATAAACTCTCTAAATAAGCCCTAACTCCAGCATAAACTCTTTCCATACCCTGCATGTTAGGATGTAGATAATCTGCACTAGTGTAAGTAGGAGCCCCATAATCACTTAAACTGTTATCACAAGTATAATACTGTAGGTTTGAAAAGCTTAAGTCAAAATGTTCCGGGCCTATATAGTAAACTCCATATCTTCTACATAAATTTGCCATAGCTTCTTGATATTCATATTGGTGCTTACCACCACTATTAGTATAGTCTAAAACATTACCTCTATACAATTGGAATACTACTATTTTGGCATTTCTGCATTGCCATTTTAAATTAGCAAGCATAGTTTTAAATGCTCCCATATAGGTAGTAACGGCTCCATCAGCCGTACCCATCTCTACATTACCCGACACGTCATTAGTTCCAGCCATTACGACTATGATTTCAGGAGCTCCATATTGATATGTATCCACTGTCGAATTAATATGCTTTATATTGGAACATCTGGCTACACTACACATAGCATTATCTCCAGTACCACTGATTCTAGAGCCAGCCCATGCATCATTTCTAATAAGCCTCATTCTACACTCATTAACTAGAAGTCCCCACCAAGTAGCATCTATGGTATTAACATACTTATGCTTTATTGAATAATAAGTTGCATTACCATCGGTAATTGTTCCAGCAAATGTGGTAATTGAGTCTCCTTGAATAGAAATGGTTCTATCTTCCAGTGGTGACAACTTGCTTCCTCTCTCTATAAATCCTACATTTAATCTACTATTTGCGCTAGTAGACATAGTAGAGAGATTGAATTTATTATAGCTATAGAATCCATGAAGAGTATATGCTGTTCCGAAATCAGAGCCGCCAAATTTAAAGATACATGTATCACCTTCTGCATAGAATCCTATTCCCTGACCTTCCTCTAAAACAATATCTTCTGGAAGTCTTATCGTCTGAACTCCAAGCTGTCTAATATATAGTTTCCAGGATTTAGCAATTGATGCCTGTGTAGTTCCAGCCTTATTAACAAGATTAATTGTTAAGTATCCAATTGTATTTACATTTAATCTCAGCTTGTAAATAGACTTGCCTATCAGCTTCTCTTGTCCCATAGGGACGTACATATTAGTTGGACTAGTATTAGAAGAAGCCGTTTCATCAATTTTACCCCATTCGAAATCGGAACCAGAACCTCTTTTATAAAGACCGATGTTAAGATATCCTGCACTGTGTCTAGTCCACTTCTCTTTGGGTATGGCTCCCAGTAAATTAGTTCTCCCAATCCATCCAGACGGATATGCAGTAAGATAAGTTAAATCATTATTATATGTATACCTAGAACAGTCTGCTGTATACCAAGCTCCAACAAATTGTCCTTCTTCTACTACTACGTCTTCGTCTAAATCCCAGTAGTGATAGCCAGTAGATGTACACATGACATTAACTAAATCCTTTACTACAGACTGCTCTTCTGTAGGATTAGCATCAAATATATGCTCGTTTACAATGGAAATACGGCATCTTCCTGGAGTACCAAGCATCATTTTAATTCTATTAAATGGCTTACCTATATATGGTTTATTATAACTATTTACATATATAGCCATAGTAGCAGTGTCTTTTATATTCTCTGCTACTTTAGTATACAACACATTAGCTTGTCTATATAATGGCATAATCGGAATGTCACCACTATCTGCAACTATATCACCTCCAGCAGATAATCTAATTTCATCTTCTGCTGCCTTAGCCCTTTCTGTCTCTGCCTTAATAACAGCTAAATTCTCAGCTTCAGCTTGCATAGCTCTAGATTCCTCTGCAGAGATAGCATTTGGCAGAGTTTTATCAAGATTTACTTTGTCTTGAGCAGTCATTACACCTGCTTTCCCTTCAGTAACTGCTGGGATGGTACCCATTATATATCTACTACCCTTAACATAGACTCCTGTTTCAGGATCTAATTTAGCTCCAGCATGTGTAAGTGTAACTTCAGAATCCGAAATTTCCACATTACCAGAAGTAGTTACAAAGGTGTCTGGTAATGATTCAAACAGATTTTTATCTTCCGCAGACATTAGACCAGCTTCTCGAACTGTTGCAGGAGTTAGTGGAAGTACTGATCCTTCAGGCTGTTCAACGTAATGACCCTGTTTATCTAAAGAAGAATACTTACATTGAATAATAATGTTCCTGCTATTTTTGTTAACTATTGAAACTCCACTAACTAAGTTCTCAGGCATACTAGATATCACACTCTCAAGATGTTCACTAGTTGCTTTGTCTGCCTTAGCATCGACTAAACCTTTGAGTACTTTACCTTGCTCAGCAGATAGAGCAGCACTAGTTCCTCCAGTAGTAAGATCATCAACAATATTTACTGCTGATGAACCAAATGGATCCCAGTCAGCACCAGTCCATGCATAATTAACATCTGTTTTAGTAACATTCCATACATCTCCTTCCAAATTACCTTCAGTAGGTAAATCATTATATGTAGGAACTGAACCTTTATAGTTAAGAGGTTTACTTACTTTCTTTAGTAGATTTAATAAATCATCAGTAAAGTCATTAGTAGAAAGTCCTTTACCTTCTACCTTATCAACTTTATTGCTAAGCTGAGTCTCTATGTCAGATATCAATTGCTGAATTTCTGCATCAGATTTAGATGAGCAATACCAATAAGTTCCTCTGGCGTAAATAAATTTGGCGTCTGGAATCCAACAGATAGAAGTATCCATTATGTTTCCAGCTTGAAGCTCTCTATCAAAAGCTTCTTTATTCTTAAAGTGAATTAATTTCTTATTAATTGCCATATCACTAGATTATATAAAGGAGAAGTATTCAGCTCCTCCTTTATTATTTTACTCTACATCAAACCACTCAAATGAAGCATCTGTATACTCTTTAGCTGCTGCTAAAGTATCAGTATCTCCTTGTTTAAGTAGGTCTTCAATCTTCTTTAATGTATCATATTCGGTAGATACTCCACCTTTCAGAGCATCAATTGCCGTTTGAATTTGGTTAACTACTGGAGTTTCTCCAACTCTTTCATTCAAATCATTAAGGGCTTCAGCTGTAGCAACCTCATCATCATGAATCAGTTTGAAGATTCCAGTGGGAGGAACTGTACTACCATTACCTGGATCTCCAACCTTTGTGTTTAGTTCATCAAATGCTTCGTTAGTAGCAACATCTTCTGCATATGCTACGGTCTTAGAACCACCAGGATAATCAACCTTAACTTTACCATCAATTGAATTAAGAGTTAGCTTATTCTTAGTAGTACCAATCTCTGTAACTACATCAGAATCATATTGTCTTTGGGCAACAAGGACTCCACCTTCAGGACTCTCTACGCCTTCTTGACCCGGTCTTAATGCTGAAATAGAACCGTCTGCTGGTAAACTAATTACTTTCTTAGCTGCATCCCAGTCTACTTTTTGAGCTAAAGCTTTAGCTGTATTAGTATTCATTTCAGGAATTACTGTATCAGCTATATAAGTTAGGTCAGATTGCAGTTTAGTAATTTTATCAGCATTAGCTTTACCTTTACTACCTTCATAAGCAGTTCCTTCTACTTCGCCTAGAGCAATAGAAGCAGAAATTTCTACCATCGTCTGACCATCCCATCTGTAGATTACATTAGTTCTACCTTCTGAGTCCGGAAGTCTGTGATTGTAGATAGTATCACTATGAGGCTCTTGACCTTCATCCCAACCATCTACTGTCTTAGTGTAAATCTTCTTCTCTGCTTCAGTATAATATTTATCTCCCGCTTCTGCTTCAATACTATCTAGAGCTGCTCTATCAGCTACAAAAGATTCCAAACCTACTACTCTAGCAAGTTCTCCATTTAATTGAGATACTGGTACTTTACCATTCTCGTCAAGAGTAGCTAGTCCATTAGGTTGACCTTTACTAGCCATGAAATCTAAAATAGTTTGCATCTGTTCTGGATTAATACCTACAGTTACACCACCAGCAATAAGCTCATGTGTATCCGTAGCTACATAGAATCCGTTAGCGTGCAATTCTGCACTGTACTTTTCTTTTAAACCTCTAAAGAAGAATTTAGCCATAATTATACGTCTGTCCAACTTAAATCACTCAAATATGCAATCTCATTAGCTTGTTCACCAGATTGTCCACTGGTCTGAACTGTAGGTCTTTTATCTATTGGGGTATTTAAATTTAGTGGCATAGAAGGTGTACCTATATCAACTACATCCCACCTATTAACCATAATAAGATTGCCAGAACCACCTTTAGTATTCTTACCTATAATCATGTCTCCATTCTCTAGTGTAAGGGCTTTACGATTAGGTAATTCTGTTGTAGGTACGTTATCTAATACTGGGATTTCATACTTGTCATTGTATGTAGGTCTCTTATTAAGCCCATTAAAATTAAGTGGAAGTTTAGTAGTACCAAAGTCAGCTATATTCCATTTAGAAATCATAGCTAAATTATAAGTATTACCGTCTGTAGTAGTTCCTAATAAAGTATCATGATTACCCAATACTATAGCCTTTCTATTAGGATTCTCTTCAGTCTTGATATCTATCCACTTAACCATCTTAGACAATCCCAGTTCAATAGTTTCAATCTTCTCTTCTAAAGCTTCCTCAGCGGCTTCTGCTCTATCAGTTTCTTCCTTAACAGCAAACTTTAAGTCATCCTTAGTAGCATATTGATTAGGGTCCAATCCTACAGCAGAATATTTCGCTCCTTGGAAATAGATAGCCTTCTCATCAGTAATAAAGTAAATAGTACCAGGGTCTGGAGTTATGAGTTGATAAGCAGCAAATGTAAGTGCTTGAAGACCTACAGCTGTATTAGTATCCTGCCAGTTAAACTGACATTCAATTCCGTTCTTACCCTTAACTACTAAGACCTTTGACTTGGTGTCAGGATTAATAACTAGATCAGCGTATATACCATGAGGAGTAGTTTTAATATCTACTGTTCTGGTAAGAGTAGGATTATTAATCTTAACTGTAGAACTTACTACACTATCTATCACCTCAGTAATAGTAGTATCAGTCTCATGACCCTTTATATTGAAGGATTCTAAGCTTACGAAGAATTCAGAACCATCAGAATTTGTAAGCTTTAACCATTCCTCTCCTACAATTCCAGGAATTCCATTATCTACATCTTCTTGCGTTAGTTTATGTCTAGTGAATCCAACAACTTTAACATCTTTATCTATTTGAACAGATGTTAGTTCTTGTCCATTAGCATCTAAACCAAATATCTTGATTTTATTATTACTTAACTCCTCAGTGCCTAATTCTACTATGCCTACCTCAGTAGCCGTCACAAATTGTTTAACGGCTTCTGAAGTTGGTATAGAGTTTGGAGTATCCAAGGAATCAGACACTTCATATGAGCCAAAATAGGTCCATAAATAATCTAATTGGCTCATATTCTGTGGTCTTGGTGCTTGTTTCAATGGTTTAGTCATATTCTCCTACTATAAATTGGGCGGATAATCCAGCAGCTCCTATAGTTAATAATATGTCAGAAAGATTATTCTTAGCAGTATCAATTACTAGATTAGCAGATAAAGAACCATCATCAACCATTTGAATTGAGTTTGTGTTCTTCTTATCTAGTCTAGCATACACACCAGAAGTACCATTATCTACTAGTTTGACTGCATCAGAGTTCTCAGCAATTTTAAGAGTTGCAGAGATTTTATATGATGTAGCAGCAGTACCAGTCCAATTAGATACTTCCATATTAATAGAAGATGTATCTATCGGGTCATAGATGTTCATCGTATCAGTTAAGTCGATAACTATCTCATCACCAGTAGTAAGTTCAATCACAAGAACTGGAACTCCAACTTTACTAGCATAACCATTATTAACATCCTCCTGAGTAGCAGGTCTTGAGTAGGCAGAAGACATAAATCTTTCCTTCTCAATATCAATATATGTTACTTTAGGAGTAACTGTTGGTTTAGTAGCTTCATCAGTATTAGGATCTGCATAAGATTTCTTGGTAGTAACCTTTAATCTTATCTTATTACTAACAGTATCGTCCCATTCTATAGATTGAACTAAGTCTTTAGTTTCTCCCCATACTTTATCATAGAAGTACTTATAGTCGTCAGCATCAAGTACTCTCTTAATACCTTTACTAGTAAGCTCCCATACATCTCCATCAATTACAGCTGCAATTCCTCCTGTGGTTAGTAACTTCTGTTTCCAGGTTCCTGTAGCTCCATCAAACTCAAGTAGAGTATATCTAGTGCTGCCAGAACCTACCTGTGTAGACATAATGTATTTATCACCTCCAGTTGCAGATTCGGGAAGTTCAGATAACACAGTTACAAATCCCTTAATAATAGGTAGATTTTCTAAGTCAGTAATATCAGTCATTGTATGACTGTGATGAACATCTGCTTTCTTATCTAAAGCCATTTGAGTAGCTGTAGAAATAGGCTTATTCATATCTGACGTGTTATCTACATTACCAAGTCCTATTTGCTCCTTAGTTACATTATGAGGATTATTCTTATCATTAATGTGATTAGTAAGTTCCTCTTTAGTAGCATATCCAGTAGCATTAATCTTAATATTATTAAGAGCTTCTTGAACTGCAATAGAGATTGGTTTCTCAAGGTCTGAAGTGTTATCCACTTTACCCAATCCAACTTGTTCCTTAGTAACATGATGTGGATTATTGAAATCAGAGACGTGTGCTGCTAAGTCAGTTTGTAAGGCTTTCTTGTCAAGCTCTCTGTCTACTCTATTAAATTCATTTTGCTGTGGTACTGAAATCGGCTTCTCTAAGTCACTTGTATTATCTACCTTACCAAGTCCAACCTGTTCTTTGGTAGTCTGATGAGGATTATTTGTATCCTTAATATGTGCTGTTAAATCAGTAGCTGCACCTAAGAGTTCTTTATCAATTCTAGTAATCTCAGTTTGGACTGCATTACTAATAGGCATTTCAGCGGGAGAATAATTCTCTACTTTGCCTAATCCTATCTGGTCTTTAGTAACCTTATGAGGATTGTTAAAGTCCCTAATGTGATCATCTATAAGTTTATCAGTACTATCAAGAGCATCCTTTAATCCAGGAATATCATCAATTTCGATATTAACAATTCCAGATTGTCCGTTTACAGAAATTACTGCATCAGCATTATTAACTCTAGTCCAAGTACCTCCGGAATTAACTACCCAGTCACCTACAGCAAACGAGTTGTTAAATCTAGTTCCAGCACTAGATACTATATAATACCATCCTTCTTTATCAACATCATCGTTGGATAGCATAGGATCATTATCAGCAGCATTCCATGAACCATGATATTTAAGACAACCTTTGATTGTTTCTGGCAATTGATTCTCAGGAACTACGCCATCTTCTAGATCAGCTTTATTATTAGTAAGATTAATAATATTATTTCTGATTTCTTCTATGGCTTTATTGATTTCACTAAAGTCTCCTTCAGCTCCATTCAATTTATCTTCAAGTCCTGGAATGTCTTGTATGTTAATAATAACATCTCCTATCATTCCATTAACTGAAGTAACTAAATCAGAATTATCAATCTTTACCCACTGACCACCCGCATTTAAAATTAAGTCTCCTGGCTCATAATCAACTCCGTTGAATCTACCAGCAACAGTTACTAAGTAATAGAATCCGTTAGCTTCAGGTTGTTGAGGTTTAAGAGCTGGTGCATTAGTCTCTGCATCCCAAGTACCTTCATAATGAACTGACTCTCTAATGTTAGTTGGAATCTGATTTTCAGGTATAATACCATTTACTAAATCCGCCTTATTACTTAACAGATTATTTGTTTCCTCTTTAGTATATGACCCTACCTGTTCAGCAGTAACTCTATGAGGATTATTATAATCAGTTATATGGTCTTCTAATCCTGTACCTCCCTTATCTATTGCATCCTTCAATCCGGGAATGTCACCTATTTCTATGATTACTATTCCCTTCTTGCCATTTACTGAAACTACAGAATCTACATTATCAATTTTACCCCAAGTACCTTTAGAGTTAACAACCCAATCTTTAACGTCAAAGACCTCTCCAAATCTTTCACCAGCTTCTGATACTATGTAGTACCAACCGTCTTGAGTTGGATCTCCACTATTAAGTTGTGGGTCATTATCTTTAGCACTCCAGGTGCCCATATATTTCATTCCTCCAATGATAGAGTCTGGAAGCTGATTAGTAGGAATCTTACCATCTATTAAATCCGCCTTATTGTTAGTAAGGTTAGTAATATCCCCTTCAATATTAGTAATACTCTGTTGAATATTCTCAATATCTTGAGTATGTTCATTTAATAAATCAGTAAGCTTATTATCAATTTCTTGCTTAGTATAAACATCACTACTATTAGCCTTACTATCTAAGATATTCTGTAGGTTTTCAATATCAGCTATTCTGATTACTACATCACCTATTTTACCATTGACAGAAGTTACTAAGTCAGTGTTGTCTATTTTAATCCATTGACCATCTGCATTAATAATAAGGTCTCCCTTATTGTATTGTATTCCGTCAAAGACACCATTAGATGTAACTAGGTAATATTTACCAGTAGAATCTTTATCTCCAGGAACTAATGCAGGTGAGTTGGTAGCAGCATCCCATGTTCCATCATAGTGAACAGAATCCTTAACATCATCGGGAAGCTGGTCCGCTGGTATCTTGCCATCTACTAAGTCCGCTTTAGTATCAAGAAGTCCATTAACTTGCTCCTTAGTATATGCACCAGTTTGTTCTGCTGTTACTTTGTGTGGATTATTAAAATCTTTTATATGTGCCTCTAGACCATCACTGACTGAATTTTTAATAGTTTCATTCACCCATGCTGTAGATGGGATTCTATTAGAGCTATCATTTGGTGCTGGAGGATTCTCTACTTGAGGATTGCCCTTAAATACTGGAGAATCAATAGGAGCCTTAGTATCTAATTGTGCATCAACATAAGTTTTATCAGCTTTAGTATCTAAGGCGGCCTGCGTTGCTACTGAGATAGGTTTCTCTAAATCTGTAGTATTGTCGACTTTCCCTAAACCTACTTGCTCTTTAGTTACGTTGTGCGGGTTGTTAGTATCATTGATATGAGTAGTTATTGCACCTTCTAGTTCGGTTTCCTTAGTAGTTGCTCTTTCGATTTCAGCTCTAAGTCCGTCTGATAAGCTAGATTCTGCTGCTGTAGCACGTTCAGTTTCCTTAGCTATAGCATCTGCATTCTTCTCTATATTAGTAGTGTTGGTAGTAACTTTCTCATTAGTTGTAGTTAAGTCTCTTCTTAGCTGATTCTCTGCTTCTGTAGCTCTTGCTACCTCTTCAGATATTGCTGCATCATGAGCTGCATCCTTCTCAGTAGATCTTTCTACTTCTGCTTTAAGTGCAGCTTCTAATTCAGAAATATCTGTATTAGTTGAATCTTGGAGATTATCAATTTGCTTCTGCAAATCAGTTTCCACTCCAGCGGCTCGCTTAATCTCTGCATCTAGATCATTTCTAAGTTGAGTTTCAACTTTATCAGCTCTAGTAGTTTCAGCAGTAATTTTATTATCTAATGCTTGTTCAGCTGCTTTAGCTCTATCAATTTCAGCCTGTAATGCGTCATTTGTATCAGAACCACTAGATATAATTCTATCAATAACTACATCAAGAGCTTCATCATTATGAGTTAGGTTATCTGTAGTACCCTTTACATAGAGAGTGTTATCCCTCTTCTCAAGTATTTGATACTTATCAACATGCAATCTAACGTCTGCTGATAGTTTGTCAGTACCTCCTCCTAATACATCTTCCTTTTCAAGAACTACAACCTTAGTAGGATGGCTATTATCAACTTCCCATTCTCTAATAAGTGTTCCTACAGGAATTACTAATTCTTGTTTACTTCCATCAAGGAGTTTGAACACCATTATAATAGCTTCCTGGTCTGGGTCGTATTTAGCACTTTCTACAATAGTAGATAATCCTATAGTATGTCTACTAATAATGTTATCATTAACCTTTACAGTTAAGATTCCATTCTCATATTCAGTTTCTAATTTGTAGAATAGCCCATCATTCTTAGCTTGAATGCCATTACCATCATTAGTAGAGATTTTAACGTCAGCTGATAATACAGTCTTAGTAGTCTGCTTATTAATAGTTAAATCAACTGTGTTAGTATCTTCTACTTCTAAGTTGCAGTTATTAATAGCTTCGTTAATAAGGCTGTCAAGAATTTTAAGTGCATTCATTACTGATGTAGCATCTTTCAAATAATAAGTTTCCTTATCAGGATTATATGCTCCATCACCACTAAGTCCTACACCAACTTGTGTCTGGTCTAGTTCCGTTTGTAAATTAGCATCTGTATTCTCAGATTGTGCTTTAAATTCTCTAACAAAGTCCTCTATTCCTCTAAGAGTTCTAAAAGGTTCAGTTGGAAGAGGATCTCCCATTATATCTGCAACCAGTGCATCCAATACATCTTGCAACACATCAGTATCCTTAAATCCAGCTAAGAAATCAAGTAATTCTGGAAATGTGTCAATAGAATCAGTATTAGGTTCTCTAGTTGTTAAGAATCTATGTAATTCTTCTGAAACAGCCGTAAGTGACTGATAATCAAGAGTCTTCAGATACTCTCTAATGTCATCAAGTTCAGTACCTACTGTAGCTTTAAGTTCTTCTTTAATAGTGTCTACCTTACTTCCATCTTCTTTTATAGCCTCTCTTAACTCAGCAATTGCTTCTGCTATTTTAAGCAAGCTATTAAGATCTTCCGGAACAACTGTATGGTCAGAACTTCCATAAATTGCATCATCAGCTACTTGTCTGTCATAAATCTCTTTCTCTAACTTCTCTGCTAGCTCCTCTAGACTTTCTACTGAAGTAGAATCAATAAGTTTAGTAAATTCTAACTCATCATTCGTCTGCTTCTTAGTAACCCACCACAGGGATTGCTCTCCTGTGGCTGAGTCAGCTACTAGTTTAAGCAATCCCTTATGAAGAGTTGCAGCTTCTTCTGGGGAGCTGTAAAAGTCCTTTAGGGCAGTTTCATTCTCAAATATGAAGTTGGCTTCCATAGGGAAACTACCCATACGTTTGAAGCTACCAATTAGTTCGGAATACTTTCCCATTATTCTTCGAATTTAAATGTTACTTCTGAGTTTAACATTGCTAACGCTTCTCTATATACATAGAGTTTATATATAACATCTTCTGGAGCTCCTGGAACTTTAAATGGAATATCACTGATAACGTCAAATGCTTCAATTCCAAATTCTTGAGCAGGAGTAACAACCCCAATTAAATCGTTGTAATCTTTAGGTATTGCAACAAATAAATGTTTGAGTTCTTTAGGTGATGAGAATTCATACTTGTGTTTGATTTCTGTAACATCGTCTCCAAAGGATTCAAACTTATTGTTAATAGGGTCGTCATTAACTAATTCCTGAAGATATTCAAAGGTTACGTTAGAGGCTACATACCATTTAGGTAACAATCCTACAAACACATGTAAGCTAACTTTAGTAATAGAAGATGCTTCGTACTGAACTCCATTTAATAGTGTTACTACAAATTTAAATTCAGTATCTTCGTAAATTGGTAATGAATTAACTACATGCATTCCGGTTTCAAAATCATCCGAAGTAAAGGTTCCAATTAATTCTCCATTTTGATAAAGTTCAGCATACTGAATAGTAAGAAGTCCACGAATATACATTTCCACTTTTACTGTATCACCCATGATACATGTAGGAGGAGATTTAACATCTACTGCTTGACCATAGAATATTGCATCCATAATTTCTTGGAATGTTACTTCTCTTGATAATTCAGTTTCATCTTCTACAAATCCTACAGTAGTTTGCACTGGACCACTAGTAATCCAAATAGGTTGTAGTTTATCTACTGATTCTCCTATTTCTTCTTTCAGCTTATTCAGCTGACTCATAACTACTAGGTCGTCCTCTTCTGTTCCTTCAACACCTTTCTGAGGTGCAGTAAACGGAACTGTGCCATCACGCTGTACATAATGCTTACTGTAGATTTCTTTAAGAGTACCATGAGGATCATATTGATTTACATGCTCTTCTATAGCCCCTTTAGCAGCATCTGCTACTAATTGATTAATAATTGCATCAATTTGATTTCTAGAATATGTTTCAGCTCTAGAATAAGTTTCTGATTTCTTGAAGTAATTATTAAGTCTCTGATTTAGTAAGCTTAAGAATCCATGTGGATCAGCATCAACCAAATGGTTAAACATTACATCATCTACATATTTCTTAGTAGATAAATGATTATCAGCTTTAGGTGTAACTCCTAATTGAGGTCTTAAGAAAGCTACACTGCCATCACTCTTTATGCAATTGTTGACTAGTTTATCAACTTCACTCTTAGTGTACAATTCAGCCTTCTTATATATCTGGTCAACAGTAACATACACCTTAAGTATTTCTTCTACTAAAGGAATTATATTATGTGGGTCTGTTTTAGCTAAATGACTGTTCAATAAGTCAGTCACAAATCTCTTAGTAGTTAAATGAAAGTCACTTACTGGATTAACACCAGTTTGAGGTGCAGTAAATGGCGTAGTTCCATCCTGCTTCACCAATCCCTCAAATTTACCTTCTATCTGAGGAAGAATATTATGCGGATCGTCTGTAGCTAAGTGGGTATCCATTGACTGTTTGACAGCTTGCTGTATTCTATTGTCAGCCGATGCCTTGTCATATACGTCGTCTACGCCTGCTGCACGTATATTTATCCTAGCTATATCTTTATCCGACTCTGTTTTAAATTCCCCCAGATGCCCATCTATAGTTAAAAATTGTGATGTGTCTATAACTTCGTTTGTTGGATTGACACACTCACTTCCAGAACTACCTGGTACTAAAATAGTGTTATCTGCCATTTATGATTAAGATAAAATTGTTCTACAAATTCAGACCTACTAAGTTCATTATCTTCTAGCAGTCCTATTAAGCTAATCTGTTCTAGAATTAGCTGATAATCATATCTGTGGCCCCTTTCAATATATCTGAGTAAGTCGGTATACTCACAAATGACTTTCTTCTTAAGAGCATCCACAACCTCTTTCTGGCCACTTTCTAAACTCGGATTTACACAGTCCATTACATCCTCCTATTTGTTCTATGATTCTCTCTGCTTCAGCTAACTGATTAAATTGAACCATATACTTAATTACGTTAATAGCCATCCAGACTAAATCTCTTTTATAAGCTAATTCAGCAATTGTGGTGTCCTTACTCCAACATTTACTAAATCCCCTATTATTAAATATCTGCTGGCACAAAGATAGATAACATTTATTAAGGAAGCAAATAGACACGTAGTTATTGTAAGTTCTAGAGATAGTAGTGTCGTCTATGTTCCTCTCTACTATCTCGTCTACTGTAACAGTGCTAATAGCTTCATTGAAGTACTTATAAATGTATATTCCATCTGAATAGTATACAGTTTTATACATATTAATTGCCGAGCCTACAGGTTTGGCTAACTCTCTATCAAACCATTCCTTAGTTGGCAATACAATATGATATACATTAAACCATCCATCAAATCCAACTGGTAATGTTACTGACTTATTAGCATCATCGTGTAATGTAAATACTGGCAATTGAATTTCAGGATTATCTACTTTGTTATGTTGTAAGACATCAATTGACACTGTATCAGAGTATTTGAATCTGTACTTAATAGTCGAAGTAGAAGACTCGGAAAGATAACCTTTGTCTCCTACTGCCGTTTCGTCCAATATGACTACCTTACAGTTATTGTTAGTACAAACTTTAATATGTAAGTCCATTATATATTCTTTATTTCGTTATTTCGCTGATTCCCATCATATTGTTGGGCTACTTCTATATCTGTACGTTTGGTGTCATTTTCAGAAGTACTCTGTTTGTAATCTCTGTCAGCTTGAGCCTTAATAATTCCAATCTCATAATCATACTCAATCTTCTGTTTATCGAGAGCAAGTTTAGCTTCATTAAGAGATTCAATCTTGTTCATCAACTTCTCCTTCTCTTGACTAGCTCTATCAAGTTGCTTCTGTAACTCTTCAAGTTGCTGCTGTAACTGTTGAGTATTCTGTACTTCATCTCTCCTCTTTTGAAATGCTACACTTAGTTTAGATTTTAACTCTGTCATGCTTCTGGCAGTCATACATTCCATAGCAATGTCAGGATCTAGCTGACCAGCCTTAATGAACTCCATCATTACTTGCTGAATCTTATCTATCTCTTCCATTATCTTAGAACTACTAGTAACATGAACATCGTAATCAGTAAAAGTAAAATGTTCAGGTAGCGCAGTAAACACCTTCTGTAATTTATCTCCTAGTATAAGAATTCCTGTAAGAGGTTTACGCTTCCATACCTTCTTAGCTATATTTAGAGAATCTATCAATATATCTTCAGATAGAGTATCCATCTGTTGATAGTATCCTTTAGTAATAATGTATGAGTTTCTCATTCCTACTTTAACATTATTAACAGCAGCTCTAGTTTCAATACCGTCTAGCCTTTCTCTAAATACTCCAGTAATTGAAGAGCAAGTGTTCTCAATCCTATCAAGAGCAAGTTCAAAAGCTTGAATAGTATCAGCTTTCAATGAATCATCAAAGCCAGCAAATGAAGTATTGTTATTAAATGCTCTGCCTTCCTGGCTGGTGTCTATAGGAGCTATACCAGTCTTCTTATAAGCAATGAACTTCTGAAGTCTCTCTGTTAAATCATCACCTAAAGCTGTAGGAAGCATACTAAAGTCGATCCAATCTCCAGCAGTTCCACTGTTAGCTATTATGTTATCTTTGAAGAATGTAATCAAGTCGTATTTATCTTGAAGATGTGAACATGCTAAAACAAGAGAATATGGTTCATTGCTTCTATTAACAAAGAATAACCCATTTACTGATAATCCACATTTAGAAGGATTATCTTTAGTTCTAATAACATCAGGAGATTTGCCTGTTAATATGTATATAGATTGTCCAATTTTAACACCTTCATATCTATTCTCTATGAAATCATCACCTTCCTTATCAACATCAATCCATTCTACTTCAAATACAGGAATTAACTTATAGTTATATGTTTCGTAATAGTCAGTAGGAAATCCGGGTATAACTTCCTTTCCAGCCTCTAATCCGTCAGTAATAGGTGCTCCAGTTGTGGCATTATTCATAGCACGAACATATATATAACTGCTATCATAATAACCTTCGAACATTTCCTCTAGTTCGTTTATACTAGAGTCATCCAGTTTACTACCATATTTATTCAATATCTGTTGCTTAGTAAGCCATCTTCTAATTACAACTCTATAACTATCCTTAACGTATACTGAATCTGGATTTCTATCTACAAAGACATTACGGGGATCTAATGCTTCTATCTCTACATTATTACGCTCTTTAGTGGGACGTACTTGATAGAAAGACATTCCTGCTACCAATAGATCTAAAAGTAAATTCTTAAGTTTAGTAAGCAGATTAATATCTCTAGACTGAATTATATATTCAATAACATTTTGTGCAGCTATTTCATAGTCACTAATAAAATTATTATTGATTTCTTCAACTAGTTTGTTTATTTGCTGTTCTACTGCCTTGTCAGTTATATCCTGACCGTTAAGAAACCTAAGAATTTGGTTATTTAAATGTCTTTGTAAATATCCATATACTTCTTCAGTTATCTTCAACTCTTTGTCTCTAGTTATCTTAGATATAGTTTCTTTATCCTTGCATGATACTTTAGGGAGTAGTGGTGTACCTAGATATTCATTTAGTAAAGCATCTACATGCTTTCTGATAAGAGGTGTAAATTCAATAGAAGTAGGATTACCTATTCCAAAATTCTCCTCTAGGTATCTGTACTGCTCAGCATCCCTATATCCATTATAGTAATTGTATGCTTTCTGTAATTTATACTTAGGATATACTAATTCGGATACTGCCTTATCAATATGCTCCATTAAGTATTCATCACCTCTATTGTGTACCTGTCTCTTATACACATCTCC
>ENA-OYHM01000037-OYHM01000037.1-human-gut-metagenome-genome-assembly--contig:-NODE-37-length-18809-cov-4.526768_pt1 | contig 18809 bp, 3 predicted proteins | sample MGYA00243762_ERZ652997 | MGnify/ENA primary metagenome ERZ652997 (study PRJEB26926, sample SAMN06165342) | human gut metagenome | biome: ENVO:00009003; feature: ENVO:2100002; material: ENVO:00002003...
CCCCTTCGCTCGTCGCCTCCCATGCGACTGGAACGTTTTTGTAACTATTTACGGATAAACACGCGGACACTGCATGAAAATGCGCTCAACTCAATCGCGAAAAAGGGTCAAGGGAGGAACTCCCTTGCAGGGTGCAGGGGCAGCGCCCCTGCTGGGGTCAAGGGGCAAAGCCCCTTGGGTCTCCCTTACAGCTCAGCGCCGTTCTCAATTGCCGTAATCATGTCGATGCGGCGCTGGTGACGGCCGCCTTCGAACTCGGCGGTCAGCCAGTGGGTCGCAATCATCTTCGCTAAGTCAACGCCGACGACGCGCGCACCCATCGTCAGGATGTTGCTGTTGTTGTGGCGCTTGCTCAGCTCGGCGCTGTACACGTCCGAACAGGTGCAGACGCGCGTGCCCTTCACCTTGCTTGCCGCAATGCCGATGCCGATGCCCGTGCCGCAAATCAGGATGCCGCGGTCGCATTCGCCGGATGCAACCGCCTTCGCCGCGCGGTAGCCGTATACGGGATAATCGCAGGAGACCGCCGTGTCCGTGCCGAAATCCTTCCATTCCAGCCCCATCGAGTCCAGCAGCTTCATCATTTCCTTTTTGAGTTCATTCAATTCAGCCTCAATATTCTTACGTTCCTCATCATCAACTGTGTCATTCAGTTCATTATAGAGGTCGTCAATATCCCTACGATAATCCTCAAAAATTTCATACCGCTCGTATTCGGGTGAATTGTAAAGGAAATCAATCTTTTCCGCATAGTCAAATATGTCGTTGTCGGTATCTTCCTCATAGTGTTTTAATCTGGATTTCAATCGGTCATGCTCCTCTTTCAATCGGAAATACTCATTGTTCACAGCCCTGTACTCGGTGCGTTCGTCCCCGGCTTTGACTAGTCTGTTTACCAACAAGAAGCTGCGAGGGTCGTACTCTCGGTTGTCTGTAATGGTTTCTGCGGTCTTGCTCAATTTGTCGATTGTTCCGAACACGCCACCGAAATAACCGTTCAGCATATATTCAATCTTTGCCGGATTAAAGTCAATCGTTCCTTTTGTATATGGGTCTCCACCCGTAGCTTCATTCATGGCATTGGCCAATCCGACAATGTATTTATTGGCGCTCTTATACGCCTTTGTCCATTCGGGCATATCTTTGTTGTAAGGTGTGTCTTTATAAAGTGGCATACCCGTCCAACTCTTTTCTGCAACGTAGGCTTCCCACAAGGGTTTGTAGGCACTCGGTACAAAGGCATTCAATCCTCCGCCGCCCTCCAAGAAATCAATAGGTAATATCTGTGTAACCTGTCCTGTTATGGCTTCGGCAATTTCTTCGCCTGTAAGATGTTCCTTTCCGTTAAGAACGGAAATCATCAGTTCGCCCATGCCGTAAACAGCCCTGTATTCTACCGGAAGAGGAATTGATACCCAACTGTTTCCTGCCCTGAAAAGAATATTGCTGCGCCTTACATATTCGGGAAGATTATAGTATGCGTTCTTGTCATCATCGTCATCATCATCGCCACCCAAGTAGGCAACAATAGCACCAAGAAGGAACATCGCCGCAATACCTGTAAAAGCTTTGGCAGGATGACGTTTCATCTGTCGTCCAAAGTTTGCCGTACCTTGAATGGCTGCATTCCAAAACACATATCCGCTACGACCAAGTCCCGATACCAATGCACTGGCATTACCAGCCTTTGTCTGCCCTGTACTGTCATAGAATTTTGCTCCGCTGCCTTTCTTGTTGAAGTTTACACTTATCTCCTTTGCATCATAGATGGCTCTGTCAATGCTCCTGCCCATTTCGCGTGATGTCATGAAAGCGGCAAAACGGGCGCAGTTCTCAACGGCTCGGTTGTACTCATCGAAACGTTCGCCCAACAACTCCCATGCTTTTTTTACAGGAATCTTGCCGTTCGATTTTTTCAGTCCCCTGCGTATGTCGTTCTTATGTTGTTCAATGTCCCGGATATTGGCATAGCCTGTTTCTCCTCCGTTCATCATGAACTGATGAAACATCGCTTCCGTCTTGTTACTCATGTCAAGTGTCCCTTTGCGGTGCTTAGCCAAGAGTTGCTTTATTCTTACAGGGTTGGCATACATATAATTCCGATGAAAACGCAGTGCGTAGTTCGGGCTTTCCCTTATCCAAGTCATGGTATTGGTGTATAGCATATCTCGCATGAAGTTCGATACAATGAAGTCTGGGTTACGTGTGGTATAGAACGCACTCAACTGTCGGTTGATATTTTCTCCTGCACGGAGAATAGCTCCGATTGCCCCCGACATATCATTGTCGGGATTTGTCTGTCCGTTCAGTGCCTGTGCTGCGCGGGGATTGCCGTTAATGGTAATCACATAGTCCCTGCCGCCACGTTTCACTACAATTTGGTGCTGCCTCATATCCCGGCTTTCCACAATACGGTAAGGAATATTCACGGTATCCTTGCCGTGCTTGTACCGGTCAGGATATTGCTGCGCCAATGACTCCATTTTAGTTTCAAAGTCCAGCATCTTCCGTTCCACCACTTCGGGAGTATCTGTACTGTCTATGTTGTCAGGAAACACTGGCTTCCATTCGTCGGCCACCGTATCGTATTCTACCCAAATGTCGCTCACACTGACAAGGTCGCTCGAATGGTTGAGGGCGAAATTAAGGAAACGCTGTTTTACCAATTTGTTCCGGTTGCCCTGCATGATAGCACCTTCTGCCATTGATTGCAGGTTGGCAAACGGGTCATCCGCTTTAGACCTGCGTCCTTCCGCTTTCTTGATAGGAGCATTGAATGCACTTTGCTTGTGCGTCAGATATGCGTATGCTTCAGAACTGGTCTTTTCATCAAAACCACGTAGTGGAATGTAAAAATCATACATATCTGAAATCTTGTCAAAGGTCGCTTTGCTCATCATGCCACATTCGTATGACTTTGAAAGTATTGCTTTGCTCGCGGCATTGACTTTTTTCCAAAGGTCGGTAGTGTCGTGTGTCTGTTCGTAATCGTTAACCATTATCTGTGCTTCCGTTTCGGCATCAGTAACATTATCCATACCTGTAAGGGCTGTAAGTCCGGCATAGTCGGTTTGGTCTGCATCGGTTGCTCCGTTATTGATTGCTTCATTACGCATATATGTATTGCGTTCAAGGCCGTGTTTCGCCATCATGTAATCAGTCAATTCCTCACGCTCTGCCTCAGTCCTGGCAAGTTTGGCAACCTCATCAAGCATGGGCTTGAACAGGGTGTGGGCAAATGCATCGGCTTCGGCTTTGTTCACACTTGACAGACGGTTTTCTCCCAAGTATGCGTTTTCAAATCCGTCCACATCCTCAATGTTTGTTTCCTTGCCAAGGATTGCAGTCATGGCTTCTTTCAAGCCGAGCATACTGTCCTGTAATGCTTCCTGTGATTGGAACATACCGCTTTTTACACGCCTTTCATAACGGTCACGAGCCAACTCCCTTTCATGTATTTCCGGGTCACCGGTACGGTATAGTGCATCATCACTTTCTGCAACAGTCTGATGATGTGGGTCGGAAACCGCATAATTTCCGACTTTCAGTTCATACTGCTTTGCCACATCAGCGGCTTCTCCCAATATGTTTCTGTATCTGCCCGGTTCCGCAAGGTTCTCGTAACTGCGCCACAAGATGTAGCGAAGTTCGTTGTCCGATAGAGTAACCCCTCTGAAATCCTCAAAGCCTATCTTATGAAGCATATTCAGGAAGAAATCCTTTATCTGTTGCCACCAACTTGCGTTGATGTTCTCAAATTCGGTATCTTCTGCAAGCGAAGCCAGATATTCTTCAGTAGCCTTATGGAAATCCCAACCGTTTTTTGCAGCCATATCTACAATGTGTCTGCGTATGTTCTCATCGGCATTGTTGAATACATTATCAAGGAATGTATCGAAATGTTCTCCGAACAACTGGCGCAAACCATAGTGCGCCACAGCCTCATGCAGCAGTGTCTGCTCAACATCAAACGTACTTGTATGGTTGGGAATGACAATGGTTATCTTCCCTGTACTCTTCGAGTAGAAGCCTTTTGCACGCTGCTTCTTTCCATCCAAGACGGAAGCATCAGTAACAACCTCCACATTGTCAAGATGCAGTTTCTCTGCAAGGCTTTCCACACGTTCTGCCATTCTTTGGCGTTCACGCCGTGCAAATTCCCTCCGCTGCTTTGCCGTTCTCCTTGACTGGCTGAGCTGTTTTGCTGTCGGATCATTCTCATAACTGACTTCATCATCGGTATATGCACCATCACCTTCGCGTTTTAATTCATCATCTTCTTCTGAGGTAGAAATATTATTTGCCGTTTCTACAGTGGCATCCATTTCAGCATACTTGGCTTCCTTTTCCTCCAACTCTTTTTTCATCAGTTCGGCATATTCCTCTAACTGTACTTTCGCCTGTGCCAATTCTTCTTCATACTCGAATGGCTTGCCCTCTCTTGACAGGAGTTCTTTCAATTCGGCTTCATTATGTTTTTTGCTTCGCTCTCCAGCACTCAATATCTCGGCAAAATCCTTTCCTGTAATCACATTGTCTGTAATATCCTCAACGGCATTGCGAAGCAGGTTTTGGCGTACCGGCACATCTTCTTCAATGCCGAGTTCAAGACAAGAGTAGGTCATTCTACGCTCAACATCATTGAAAAGTGTTGCACCGTCACTCATGGTTTTCCTTGCCAGTTTTGTTGTGACCACAAATGAAAAATCGCCTATCTGTATAATCAGTTCCCGTTTTTGTTCTCCTGAAATCTCACCGTCTTTCATCTGCTTCATTTCGGCAAGGACACTCTTGTTGTATTCCTTGAAAAAATCATCCATTGTATCAACAGAAGTAAAGCGATGTTTGCCGATTACAATCTCCTTGAATTGTCCATCGGGGAATGACGAGCGTACTGCCTCCAAGTACCTGCCGTTGTCCTCAATGCGCTTTTCCGCATCCTTGATAAAGGCTTTCAGTCTTGGCTTGGCATTATGGATATAGGTTTGGTCTGTTTCCCATTGCTTTTTGCGGCTTGCATACTTGCGCACATTCTTTTCCGCATTGTTTTTCAGCATGGCATATTCACTGCCGGAGAGCTGCGCAACGGTATCGCCAAACACATCTTCTTCCTCTTCAAGCACACGGTTGGTCATGCTGTTGTTCATCATCTGCTTGCCGTTCATGATACTGTCGGCAATCGCTCCCTTTGTTTTCAAGCGTTGGTAGGCGGTAACATCCAAACTGTCCTCAACTCCGAAACGCAAGATGCGTACAGGCTTGTTCATGTCCTTATGCAAATTTCCCTGTCGCAAAATGCGTCCGTTGCGCTGGGTATAGTCCATAGGACGGTTGGGCGCATCCAAATGTATCAGCGTGTGCAGTCGTTCCTGAATGTTCACGCCTGTACCGAGCGTAAAGGTCGAACCGAGAATCACGCGAACCTCACCACGGTTTACCTTTTCAAAGATTTCAAGTTTCTTCTTGACAGTCATTCCCGACCTCATTACTACAATCTCATCAGCAGGAACTCCCTCTGCGATCAGTTTATTTCTGATGTCATCATAAAGATTGAAGCCGCTCTGCTTATTTTGATAATTGTCGGCAAAAATGGCAACCGTACCTTTGTAGTCGGCTGTTTCTTTCAGTGAGCGCAAAGTCTGGCGCACGGCTTCATTGGTCTTGCTGTTTTGGTCGTCCTCTGCATCTGACTGCACCAATCGGGCATCCACGGCAGCAGCTTTGGCAATACCGTACATCGTGAGCGGAATATGGCTGTTCTCTTTCTTCTCTTTGCCGCTCATCTGCTCATAATGTTCAAGTTCGCTCTTTACGAACTTCATGATACTACGCAATGCACGTGTCTGTGGCAGATAGAGGTCTTGTGCCTTTCCTCCCTCCATTTCAGGTATTTTGTCCTTTACGCCACCGGCTTCTTTGGTAAGGACAGTATCGGACACTCCAGACCATATACGCACCAGTTCGGGCAGGTTCACGTATCCGGCAAAGCGATTGTTCTCCTTGAACTTTCCGCTTGTGGTGAATTCCAACATTTGCTGAATGTTACCGAAGTTGCGTACAAAGTCATCAAAGTAATAGATACCGTATTCTTTCATTGTATCGGCAGGCATGAGATAGCGCATGAACGTCCAAATCTCTGCAGCGGTATTGCTGATAGGCGTACCTGTGGCAAAGATTACGTTTCGTCCGTTGTTCTTTTCTAAAACAGCCTGTGTTTTCAAGAATACGCCTTGTGATTTTTTGCTATATGACGGGTCCACACCTTTCACTCCACGCTGCATGGCAGTGGCAAATCCAAGGTGCTTGTATTCGTGGGCTTCATCCACAAGCAGGGCATCAATGCCCATGTCGTCAAAGTTCTCCACATCGTCAGTACGGCGGTCAAGCATTTCCATTGCCTTGACTTCTGCATTCTGCAAGGCTACGGCACGTTTTTTCTCATCGTTGGCGGTGCGTTTCTTTGAAGCATTGTCTGCAAGTCCGGCAAGCTGTTCCTCCAACAATTCGATTTCACGTTCGGCTTGCCGGGTAATCATGTTCTTTCCGTCCGGGTCTTCCTCTTTCATCTGTTCAAGGATGAGCATCTTCTCCTCAATCTTGTCCTGCACGAAAGTCATTTCTCTTTCCTCGCTGTCGGGAATAAATTCAAAGGTCGATTGCGGAACGACAATCATATCCCAGTCATTGTAGCGTATCTTGGCATAGAAGTTCTTTCTGCCCTCCGCACTTCGGTCTGCCTCTTCGAGTGTCAGTATCTTGGCATTCGGGTACAGTTCCTTTGCACTTGCAACAAATTGCCCGACGGTGGCATTCTGCACTACAATCATCGGTTTGCGGGCAGTACCTAAACGGCGCATTTCCATCGCTGTGGAAATAAGGGTAAAGGTTTTTCCTGTTCCTACCTCATGGGCAAGCAACAACGGTTGCTGTGTGCCTCTCACGATGGCTCTGCCTTGATGAGGACGCATCTTGAATTTGTGTGAAGCACCTCCAAAATACTCCGGCACAAACTCGTCCGGTATGCTCATAGGCACAAAGTTGTTGAACATATCGTTATAGATACGTTCCATACGTTCCGACATTTCCGGGTCGCTCTGCATCTTCTGCCTTGCCCAGTCCTTGAAATCTTGACGGATTTCATCAATCTTGGCGGCACAAGCCTGTGTCGCTTCCTTGTCGGTAATTGTTTCTGTTGTGCCGTCATAGTGTTTCTTGGTGGTGGAAACCGTGATGCTTCTGTTCTGAATGGCGGCTTCTATAAGGGTGTGTCCCATAATGGTTCGACCGAGCATTTCACTGGTTACGCCCATGGCACGGTTCTTTTCGTAGTTGGTAAAGTATGGCTCTTTCATAAACCAAGTACCGCCTACTGCTGTAAAACGGACATCTACTTCCGTTCGTTCCTTTACGAAATCTTCATATAGTTTCGGATCAATCCAAGAACTGCCGAGGGTAAAGTCTATCAGATGTGCGGGGATTTCCATTGGCATGACTTCCTGCAATGCCTTGATGTTGCGGTCAAATTCCCCATTCTCATTGTTTTCCTCTGCCTGACGCAGTTTTTCACGGATATTTCCACTCAAATACTGATACGATGCTTCCATCTGTCGGCTTACTGGGTCCTCGAAACCGTAGCCGCTCTCGATGATTTCTTTCTTCACATCTTCGATGCCTGTGCCAAGTTGTTCGGCGATATATGGTATGTCCACACGACCGAATTTGAAGATACTTGCAATGATACCGTCCTTGACATTGGCCGGGGTGGGTTCTTTATCTTTTTCAACGACACGTTTGCTGAATACATCGGTCTTTTCAAATTTCTGTATCCGGTTTCCTTTTTCATCTGCCGTTTCTTCAAACTTTTCAAGAGCGAATACATTGGCATAGTCCACATCATTGCGGAGAAACGCAATGGCGGTGTTCTTGTTGAAGTGTCCGTATGTGCCGACAAAATCATCGTATGCCTTGTTGAGTTTGTCAAGCAAAGGTTTCAGCCCCTCGTCGCTTTCGTTCTCGGTCTGATAGGAAAGAACTTCCGCAAGAGCTTCCTTGATGGCGGTGTACGCCTCGAAGCATTCCACTTTCGTATGCCCTTTTACCTTATTGGCATTCACTTCGAGAGGTTGTGCACTGGCTGTCGAGTTGATAAACAGTTTGCCATCTCTGATAAATATCTCACCAATCTTTTTGTCGGGCATTACATCGGTAACCGGTCCGGCATTGCGTTCGCCAAATTCCTCTGCCTTGAATGAATGGACAAATTCAGATAACATCTGCTCCTGCTTCTTATCCTGTGCAGGATACAAACCCTTGCTTGTCGGGCGGAATGTGTCGCCTTTCTCAAATGCAAAGTGCATTTCACCAGCCATGTTTTCGGGGTGTTCAATGAAATAGCGGTTGTAGTCCATCGAAAGTTGCTTGATGACCGGTGTTTCCTTGCCTTTGACCTTGCGTGTTTCCCCAGTATCATATTCTGCCATACGCTCTCCGCTCACATCGCTTACATCAATGACATGGGCGGATTTCTGCCCGTTCACACGCTTGCGGATAACAACGATGTCGGAGGTTACCCCGGTGCCACCGAAAGTCTTGTTGTGCATACGGAAAGCACCCACGAAGTCAGAACCGCCCTCGTTCACAATCCAGTCACGGAGTTTCTTGCTGTTGTCAAGCGTACCGTTGGACGTAATGAAGATGCCCAAACCGCCCTCGCGCAGTTTGCGCACATTCTTTGCAATACAGAAATCGTGTATGTTGTGGAATTTCTTCGACAGGTCTTTGTCGCCTGTGGTGTCGTTCACACGGAGTCCTGTAACAAACGGGACATTGGTAATAGCCAAATCTATGCTGCCATTCGGTATGCGTGTCTGCTCAAAGCCCTGTATGTCCACTTTGGCATCAGGATAGAGGAGTGAAAGGATTCCTCCCGAAGTTCCGTCAATTTCTATGGCATGGATGTCGCTCCGCTCGCTGATGTGTGCGGGCATCTGTCCTAAAATATTCCCGATACCTGCAGAACCTTCAAGAATGTTTCCACCCTCAAAGCCCATTTTCTCGGCAATATCCCAAAGGGTATCAACAACGTATGCAGGCGTATAATAGGCACTGTTCGCACTCATTACAGCCTCTTGATACGCTTTTTCCCCAAGTAATTCACGAAGTTTCTTCTGGGTAGGGTTAGGAGCGTAGTATGCACCCTCACTGAAAGCCTTGCCCAATCCGCCCCAACCACTGAACTTGCGGAGGGTCTGCATCTGTTTTTCTGTAGCCTGTTCACCATTTTCAAGCAACTGCTTTGCCAGTTCGATAGCCTTGATGTTGGCTTCGATACGGGCATCTACCGATGTAGGGGCGTGGTCTTTGCCACGTTCCGAATGGTTGTTGTGGGTATTCTTGGGAGTAAATGTATTCCTGCCATCGTTTTTGCGTGCAACTTTAAGAATAGCATCAAGTTCCTTGCGTGTCGCTTGGAATGGTCCGCTTATATTGTCATTGCAATGGAATACGTTGGCAAGTTCGTAATAGACAATACCGGAAATCTCATGTTCTCCTCCGAGTTTGTCGTTCAAGTGCAATGTAACACCTTTGAGTTCATCGGCAAGTTTTCGGTTGTTTTCAATCTCTTTCTTGCGCTTACCCTCAATGCTTCGTTCATTTAAGGAATCTGAAAGTCGAGGTCGCACAGTCCTATCGACTGCATCGCCTGTTCTTTCTCCTTCGTTGTCAGTTCCTCTACCGGCTTGTTGTTCGCTTTCGCTACCTGTTTCAGTGCCTCTTGATAATCCTTGCTCGTGTCTATAACCTTTGGCTGGCACTCTTTCGGAGCGTTCTGCATCAGTTCTCTGTAATCCATGTTCGCTATTTTTATTGTTATCAGTCAGAGCGTCAAACAAACCCAACTCATTTGACTGCTGTGAAATTACTGCTTTTTTCTCATTCTTCTTACGTGCAGGGCGGCTTTTTTTGATGCGTTCCTGTGCAATCTCTGCCTCTTGCTCCACCTCGGTCTCTCTTGTTACGGTTTCGGCGGTAGCAAGCGCATCAATACTTTTCTTATCAAAATTCGTCACATCGAATTGTTGTACCTCATCGTATGGAGTCATGTCTGCATCCAGCCCGTTCTCTGCCACCTCCGGCAAATCTCTCGCACCATTGTAAAATGCTTTAAGGTAAGGGCGTATGGAATCGCCCAAGTCTGCAACCATAGCTGTAGCATACTCGGTAAATTTGCGTGCACCTTTCTCCAAATGGTAAACAGCCATCTCCGTACCAATGGCAAGTATTTCAGGGTCTATGCCCATGTTCATTTGACCGAGCAACTTCTTGCGCATACGCTCACGGAGTTCTGCATAGCGTTCATCGGTAACAAGACGGTTGCCACTCGGATTATTTTCAGGCTTAGATTCTTGCTCTGTGGCTTCCGCTTTTTCTGTACGTACAATCTCCCTAATCTTAACCTTGTTTTCAAGAATGGTTTCAACAGCGTCACGCAGTTCCTGATTGAAATTCTTGGGATTACGTACAATCTCCAACATTTCTTCAGGACTGTTTGCCGTATAATTGAAACGTCCATCCCCGATAGGGATAGGGCCGCTCACATCATCGCGCTTCAACGTGGTCAATCCGGTTTTCTTGTCAACGGAAACAGAATATTGCCACACTGGGCTGTATTCCTGCTTTTCTTCTTGCTTAGATGTTTCCAAAAGTTGAGACTCAGCAAACTGCACATTGCCGTCATTTACTTCTGACAAATCAGACAAAGACAAAGGTGGTTGTGATTGTGCATCGGTTGCATATTCTGCCAAGCGTTCAGCATCTTCCTTGCTCCGCATCATGAAGCCTTGCTTTTCCTTGTCCCACCAGCCTTTCAGTTGTTTGGCAAACATTGTGGTGTGCTTCCGAACAGTATCTCTTAATTCATTATTGAACTTCACAAGGTGCATATCCAACACCTTACCTCTTTTGGTGGTGTACTGTGCCGGAGTAATGGTGTATGCAGCATCAGTCGGTGTTGTCGTTTCTTCATTGGAATTGCTTTGTTCTAACTTCCGCTGTTCAGCAAAGAGGTCGTTTATTTCGGAAATAATGCGGGCTTCCTCAAATATATCACTCTGACCATGTGCGGCTTCTTGTTCCTTGTGCAGTTCTTCAATGCGTGACTTGATTTCAGAAAGTCTGTCGGCTTGTGTACCTGAACTCTGTTCCTCAACACTTTTGACTGACTTGTATTCTGCAAACGCTTTTGTCTTCCGGTGGCTACTATCTATCCATTTCTCGAAATCCTCCAAGTTTACGGCAGTTACCACTGTCTTGTGATTATTTGCCCAGTCGCTGTCATAATTCGCGAAGTAAGCTGCCTCGGCATCGTCAGTCTCATTGAAACCAAGCATTACCTTATGCTCATCAAAGCTGCCGTCCTCATTATACTGGTCCACCACGAACACCCTGCGTCCGTTCCACCCGTCAATATCATCAGAGAGGAACACGTCTATGTGGTCTCCATCCACGCCCTCCGTGCCACGAATGTAGCCGTAGGTGTTCTGCATGATCGTTTTCCACTTGTTGCCCTCTGTGTCTATTCCACTACGAACGGATCCTTTCGGGTTCTCAATGGTGATATTGAATGTACCAACCTGCACATGACCTTTCTTATAATTGCCAGCTTCTTTCTGTTTCTCCGTAGGAGTAGTATCGGTTTCTTTCTCTGCCACTGCAACAGCATTGGCTAAAGACAAAGATGCATCAATATAATTAAGAACATCCAATAAGTCTCCGAATGTTTGACCGTCATACTCATAAGCGCTACCTATATAATTACCTTTCGTATCAGGTGCATCAACTTTTATAACTTTATGAGTACCATCAACAATAATTGTCTGTTTATAAGTATCGCCATACTTTCCGCTTTCAATCCAATCATCTTCTTGAACTTCAATACGTCTTGCTATTTTTGCACTAAGTTGATTGCCAGTATCATCAGAAGATAGCATTTCTTCTTGTGATAAAGAAGATTCTATTTCGCTTTGTCCACCAATGCTTTCAGTTCTTCCTGTATCATCAGTTGTCCCATTTCCGTTCTCAACTCGTTCTCTTGGCGCAAGAGTTCCATTGCTTCCTTGCTGCCCTCGTTGGCCTGTTGCAGTATCGCCAACCAATACATTGCTTCGTTGTTGTCCATTGTAATCTAAATTTAATGCTTCTTTAATAGCCTGTACGAGCGTCCGAGGGGTATTGTCCGGTTGTTCGAACAGAGTTTCTTCCTGTGTACCTTGTATAAGGTCATAAATCTTGCCAAATGTATTTTGAATGAAGCTTTGGCTTTCACCTTTATACATTGCGGCCAAATGCAGGACAAAGTTACTGAAATTATCAGCAGGGAGATAACTTTCCCCAGTGACATCATCCATTTGATACTGGCGTTTCCAACTTTCTACGGCAGTACGTGCTTCCTTGAAGTTCTTTGCCTCTGCAAACATTTTATCTTGGGACAAAGCATAGTAAGCACGAACGGAATTCTGTATCTCATCTACCATTCGTTCACTGTTCGGATTATCATAATCACGAAAAGCAGTGGCAAGAATAGCTTTTTGTGCTTTTACCGGTAATACGTTGAACATTTCCTCCAACCGTGTACTACCGTCCTTGAAAATGCTTTGATACATGATACCACGCAAATCATTCTTGGATTCGGGAGTCAAGTTACCCTTGCTGTCAAACGCACTCTTGTATTGTGTGGGGGTAATGAAACCTCTTTGGCTCATCCATTTCAAAACATTTGCACCATTGGAATCCACAAGTCCGGCAAATGACATTTCATCATCCGAAGTCCTAAGCAGCAAGTTGGCAAACGAACGCATTTCGGCTCCCATGCGCTGCAAGGCGTTTTTAGGTTTGATGCGTTCAACACCTCCACTTTCTGTGTCCTGTGCCACATACTGGCCAAGACGGATAGCCTCTGCATCGTCCACATCAACCATGTTCACGAGGACAGGATGCTCCATAGCCTCAATGTCTTCTGCTTGTAATCCCAATTCTTCCGCATGGTCTTTCAGATACTGCTTGTAAAGAGCCGCCTGTTCCGGATGGTTCTCCCACATGATACGAAGTGCGTCACTTCGGTTATTGCCCTGTATGGCTTCGCCCCGTGCGTTCACGGTAGGTGCGCCTGTATAGGCGGTAACAGAAGATGTGATTTCTTCGGGGCGTATGTTTCCGGCAATCTTTTGTGCAGACAATACACTTGCCTCGTCATTCCGTTCTTTTGGCTGCGCTTCATCAATAAAGTGCAGAGGGTTGCGCACGCCTTGAATATGGCTCGGTTGCAACAAGTTTGCATCAATCACGGCTACACGACCACCTACAATGGCATCATCACTGAATTTTACGGATACCTCCTTTCCCTGCAATGCCTGTACAGGCTCTTGTCTGTCTATCTTATGACCGTTCATGCGTCTGTAACCTCTTGCCCGTGCATCCTGCGGCTTGTCGTCCACCATGTCCGGCACTCCGTTCAGGGCTTCACGCTCGATTCGTTCCGCTTCCTCACGTTCGGCACGTAACTTTTCTTCTTCTGCCTTTCGCAATGCGGCTGCTTCATCGGCAATACGTCTGCGTTCATCATCCGCTTCCATTTTTCTGCGTTTGGCGGTACCGGCTATCTTCTGCCAAACGAGCAATTCCTGTTTGGCTGCATCAATCGCCGCTTTGCGTTCTTTCTCGGAAGCAATCTTTTCGGCAATGGAGTTGCCACCTTTCGATTTGGCTTTCTCCAACTTCTTCAAGGCTTCTTCCTTGTCGGCAACCATTCCATCGGCTACGGTCTGTGCCATATCCTCATCACCCTCAGTCTGCTCCACAATGGCATCCCAAGCTGTGTCGCTGTCGGCCTGCTCATATAGTGGATTTCCCTGCTCATCCTTTGGTATTCTCTGCATGGCAGGAATATTTTGAGGGGCATTGTTATCATTTTCGGGAATATTTTCCGCACCATTGTTGCTCTCATTCTCGGCAGGGCGTTCAAACGCTACTCCGTTATGCTCCAACAACATATTGTCAAGTTCATCACGGGTAAACAGGTTCACACGCTTGCCGTTGATAGGGGCTTCGGTAAATACCTCATACTTACCGTCCGCATCAACATCTGCTGTGATATTGCCACGGACGGTAACGCCGTTCTCATCAGTAAGCGAAACAATGTCATTGAGGGCGTATTGTGGCCTTTCAGCCTCTTGCATCTCCTGTTTCCATTCGGCATTCTCAATGGTTCTCTGCTGCTCGAACTGCGCCACACGTGCCAAATTTGCCGCATCAGCCTGTTGCTGTATGGTTTCTTTTGCCAACGGGAAGATATTCACGCCGTCCGATACGTTAACTGTGCCGTCCCCATTATCCACAATACCGTCCTCGTTGGCTATAACCTGTACTTGCATCTGTGAACCATCCTGTCCGGTAATAGTATAGGCATCACCCGAATTGAATGTAACCTTACCGTCTATCTTATCAGCCGCTTCACGTGCGAACTGCTCCACAATGGCTTGTTCTGCCAATTCTTTTTGCTCGTTAGGGTCTTGCGATTCATCAAGAGACAATACTGCATCAGGTGATACTTGTTCAAGTGCGCCGGTTTCCGAATCGCGAATGATGATGCTGTTGTCCGAATCAGTTACGCTCACACCGCTACCATCGTCATACGGTACAAGCTTGCCACTGATTACATACACCTTCCGCTCATCCTGCTTCATCGTTGCCCCCTGTATCATGCCGGTATTACGGTTCACACGTGCATCTATTATTGAGTTGCTCTGCTCGATACGACCGTCTATATCATCACGTACACGTTGTATCATGCCGTTATACACCTGCTTGGCATTAATATAATCGATTACGGAAACCTTATCTTCATCATTCCATTGTTCGTTGCCATTCACAAACTCTAATGCGGCAATCGGATTTTCTTCAATCATTGCAAACATGCTCTCATCCACGAGGTCTGCAACCCTTGCACGCTGATACTCATACATGTTCTTTGCATCGTTCATCTCCTGCGAAGAAATGATATTATACCCGTCGAGATAACTGTCATTTGCTTGTTGTACACTTTCGTTTCGGTTGCCGCCACGTGATTGAGCCATAGAAGCAAGGTTAAATCCTCGCAAATTCAACGAGCGTTCCATATAATCCAGAACGGCAGCTTTCTCATTGATGGTAAAATCTTTATCACCGGCAATAAGTTCCACAACTTCACCGATACTCTCATTGGTAGTAAGGTCAAGCATCGCCTTTAATGGCTCCCACACCTCTTTTCCGAGTAATTCATTCACTTTTGCGTCCGCTTTATTTACACCATGCTTCATGGAAGCATAATTTGCAGCAGACAAAGTATGTTTTCCTGCGCCCATTAATCCCATAGAGAGTGCCATGCCTCCCCAAATGTCACCATGGAATTGGTCACTGGCAAACAAATTGGTACGTGTACCGTCCGGATTCTGTTGATAGGCGTCATCAAGATTGAGCATGGTACGCCACAGTTGTCCATAGTATTCTTCCGAAACCTCACCGACATAATCACTCACACCCATTTTGTTGAACATCTGATGAGTTTGTCCCATGATACCGTTCAACGCACTTGCGTCAGCCTTTGAAAGCACTGCGCCGATACGCTTTGCACCTACCACATTGGCTAGTTTGCTCATATTCCCAAGAGTAAAGACCGGATCAAGATGCGCACCGAACATTTCCGAATAATTCTCAATGATGGCATTGGCTTCACTTTGCCAAATGGCATCCCCCCAAGTCTTATCATTGGAAAAATCATAGTTGCCGTTCTCATCAACAACCACATCACCCAGTTTACGGTCAATGATGTCAGTAGTAGTTTTCCCTGCCTGTACTGTATTGGCCATAAGTGGGGCACGTACAAGCAAATCATCTGCAGTTGTACCGAGTGCTTTGATAGTCCAGTCGGTTGCATACCGTCCCAAACCTTTGGCTCCATTCTCTTTGATATAGGACTTGAAACCCTGCTGAGCCATTTTTTCAGCCGTTTCTTTGCCTATGACCTTTGTTGCAAGTCTGGTACTTCCTTTGGAGAAAGAGGACAATCCGTTAAATCCTCCACCTGTCAATACGAAATCCAGCATGAAGGACGGCATATAGCCTGTCATTACACCTGCTCTGTTCCAAAAATCTGCATTTCCGCTGTATCTTTCCTCTGCTTGTTGCTTTTCATGGATTGCGCCCATCATTGCATCATGCGCTTCACGTTCACCCTCTGTGGCATTTTCTTTTTTCAGTTCATCGGCATTCATCATCGTAAATGCGTCACGCATATCACCCATACCGAAATCCCACGTGCGCACATCACCCATAGTGCGACCGAAACCACGCCAAAAGCCTACATCTACACCGTTTTCACGATCTTTCTGTTCTTCAAGGTTCTTAATCAGTTCCTCTGTTTCACGAATGGCTACGGATAACGCACGGTTTTCCTTGTCAGATTGTTGGCGGGGCATATAAGTGGCAGCTCCCAGTATGGCAGCGAGAGGGGCTTTGTTGTTTTCTGTCTCTTCTGCCCATTCCTTGTGTACTTCTGATGCTCTTTCCGCTTGCTTGGCTTTCAACTCCTGCAACCGGAGGTTTGCCTTGCGCAACTGTCCGCCTATGGACATATCGGCAGCTTGGCGGTACTGAAAGCTTTCCATGTCAGCCAATGACTTGCTGTAATAACGATTTCCGGCAGGAGTGAGGAACGTTTTCTCCAACTTCCCACTTTCAGGATTGAATATCATCTTTCCCTCTTTGGTCTGCAAGCCGGGATTTATCCCATATTCCTGCATATTGTCTATGCGTTCGTTGAATGTTTGTGTATGGGATTTCACATCGTTCATAATACGGTCGGTTTCGGTCAACATCGCTACTTTCTCCTTTTCTGTAGGTTGCCATGTCTGTTCATTAGCAGGTGAAATGGGTTCTTCAACCGTTCCGGAAGCACTGTTTCCCGATTGTTGCGATGAGGTTTGTTCCTTTCCAAACCCTATATTGCTTTCAAATTCTTCAAACGGCTCCATATCATAACCATCTTTTACAAGAGCGTCGTAAGCCGCTTTACGTTTGGCTGAATCTAACAGGTTCTTGCGAAAATCTTCTTCGCTCTCCATGTCGTAACCATCAGAAACAAACGTATCATACAGTTTTTTTATCTTATCCTTTTCTTCAGGCATAGTATTTTATTTATGATGTTGGACTTTTCTTTTTATTATCGGCCGTTGGACTTTTTTTCTGTGGCTTAGAAGAATGTCCTTTACCGGGCTTTGTCGTTTCAGATGTCTTGACGGTTTTCCCTCTTCCACTTTTGACCTCGGTGGTCGAAGCCTGAGTTTCTTCGTTCCATGTTCCATTGTCTATGGCGTTCTGACGCATGGCTTCATACGAGTGTGCAAAATGCTTGTTACCATCGCTGTCATACCACGGATATTCTCCGGCCTTTCCACTGCCACCACCTCGGTTGTAATATTCTGCTCTGGCATTGGATGCGGAAGCGGAAGCCTTTGAAGCACCAGCTTTAGCCTTTTCGGTTTCAAGCCTTGCCTTTTCAAGTTCTTCTGCATATTTTGCTTCAATTCCTTTGCGTTTGGCTTCAGCTTCGGATGCTGATATTTTATTGCCTTGCAGTTGGAGATTCAATTCAAACATCTGCCTGTCGCGTTCCTCTTTGGCATCGTTCCGTATGCGGTTATAATCGTCAAGACCAAGCTGCCTTTGCCACTTACGTTCACGGTCATCCCTTTCTTCATCAGCGATTCTTGCCCTCATCAGCCCCTCATAATATTCTTTCTCCTTGCCTTCACGTTCTTTCATCAGCTTGTCATATCTCACTTTGGTACGTTCTGACATGGTATTCTTACCGGTATACATATTTGGAGCGTACTGCGTGGTGAAGAACAAGTTCGAGAGTGCCGATATACCATCACCAATGGCTGCGAATATCTGTTCACGTTTCTGCTTCTTCTTTTCTTTAGCAAGTTCCTCGTCCGTTGGCGGTTTATAGGGATTGAGTTTTTTGTACAATTCAGCGTATGAGAGACTGCCACCGTTCACATCGGCTTGTTTGGCCGGAGGTGCAGCGACCGTTTCAGATTGGGAGCCGGTAACGGCAGGAGCCGCAGCTGCTTGTTGTTCCGTCCATTTCTGTGTACCCTTTGCCGGGGATGATACGGAAGGAGCGTCTTGCTGCTGTTCGTGCCATTCCTTAGAGCCTTTGGGCGGAGGCGTACCACCTCTGTTTCCTAAAATATCATCCATTGTTGCCATATTGAAATAGTTTAGAAAGGCATTTGACTTACCGCGTTAGTTACTCCTTGTACAGCTCCCGATATGGCATTGGCTTTGCCTTGCTCAATGGCGTTAAGTTGTTCCACGAAAGCATTGTCGTTTTGCATATAAGTGGCTTCGATATTGTCCTTACGTGCTTCTGCATCAGCGGCAATCTGTGATGTTGCATCGGCAAGAGCCTTGTTGTTCGCTTCTTTGGCCGCTGCCACACTTTCATCAGTACCGCCCATGACGGCTGCACTACCGGCAGCGGCTTTGTTACGTTGTTTTATACTCTCTTCAGTTTGCGTAAGGATGCGTTGTGCATCAGCCCGCTGAGTGGCATCCTCGTTGTACCGCCTGTCGTACCAGTCCTGATTCTTTTGCCGTTGAGCCTCAACATTACGTTTTGCTTTCTTCATGGCCTTGGATGCCTTGATCCCACCGAAAATGCTGCCTGCAGCACCTATGGCACTTCCTATTAAACCCATAAGACTTTA
>ENA-OYHM01000040-OYHM01000040.1-human-gut-metagenome-genome-assembly--contig:-NODE-40-length-17815-cov-5.616554_pt1 | contig 17815 bp, 19 predicted proteins | sample MGYA00243762_ERZ652997 | MGnify/ENA primary metagenome ERZ652997 (study PRJEB26926, sample SAMN06165342) | human gut metagenome | biome: ENVO:00009003; feature: ENVO:2100002; material: ENVO:00002003...
CATACGAGATCCTGAGATGTCTCGTGGGCTCGGAGATGTGTATAAGAGACAGATTAAGAAGCATTGGATCAAGGGTATCATCAGCCTTCCGGCAAACCTGTTTTATGGTACCGGTATCGCTGCATGCGTTCTTGTTATTGACAAAGAGGGTGCGGCAAATCGTCAGGGTATCTTTATGATTGATGCCAGCCGTGGGTACGTTAAGGACGGAAATAAAAACCGTCTGCGTGAACGTGATATTTACAGAATCATTACAACATTCAATGAGCAGATAACAACCGATCCCAAGTATGCTCGTTTCGTACCAAACGATGAAATTGAAAAGAAGAATGGGTATAACCTGAACATCACTCGCTATATTGACTCCACAGATCCGGAGGATATTCAGGATATCTATGCGTTCGACCTGAATGTGTTCAGGAAAAACAGGACGGAGTTCCAACGCACACAGCCCCTCTCAGAAAGCTCCTGTGACGACGGAATCGAACAGGGTGAATCTATGTCTGCCCTATTAAAAAAGTTCTCCAGCGCGCTTTCTGTGTGCGACAAGTATTCTTTCCAAAGTGACCCCCGTTTTGCGTGGGTTGATGAAATGGAGAATGACGAATTATATCGGAAGATTATTTCTCTGCCGAAAAGAGATATGGACCTGCTGACGCTGATCGCATTTGAAGGATATTCACAGCGGGAGGTTGCAGAAATTCGCGGCATTGTCCCCGCCGCGATCTGCAAAAAGATCGCAAAACTCAAAAAACTTCTGTATGGGGGTTAATTTTTGCCTGTTTTCGTTGCCTACCAAGTGAAGGGATTATTTCGAAAACAAAGGAGCAGCAGAATATGAACCATTTGAACGAGGAGAACTCGTTTTGAATAGACCGATGTATTTGTGCCTTTGCCCGGTTTGCCTTGGTCAGTTCCTCGACACAGGAATCTATAAGATCGTGCGGGAAAATCACGGACAAGCAAAAGAGCTCTGTGATATCTGTAATTATCGCAACGGGTACGATTTCATCATCTATTCCAAAGCGGAAATGAAAGATGAGTTGACAGACGAATGGCAATGAAAAAGTCTGAGCTGAGAGAACTGTACTTGATGATATTTCCGGAGTATCCGGACATCGTGAACATCACTCAGCTCTAATCGATGCTTGGCATCAGCCGCCATCTTGCCTATGACTTGATCAATGACGGGTATATCAGAGGACTGAAAATCGGAAATGCGTTCCGGATACCCAAGGTCAATGTCATTGAGTATGTCATGGATCAGGGAAAAAGTGCGATTTGAACTCTGATTTGATGATCGCATATTTGAGTATCTCCCACCGACCGAATAAAATATAGATGTCGGTGGGAGATGCCTGTATACAATTCAATGATTCCAGAGGTAATAAAAATGGTATCAGGAACTCTTGCGCTGAAGAACGGCTACTATTATGCCGTTCTCAGCTATCAGGACGCAGCAGGAAAACGCCATCAAAAATGGGTATCGACAGGATTGCCCCAAAAAGGCAATAAGCGCCGGGCAGAACAGGAACTTATTCGTATTCGCAGCGAATTTGAGATTCCTCCGGCTGCTGGAGAATTAAACTCCAATATGCTCTTTGCAGATTATTTGGATCAGTGGCTTGAGATTGTCAGAGCGAGAATCAAGCCTGCAACATTCGCTCGTATCAAGGAATGGTCAAAAGCACGATTGGCCCGTATTTCCGCAAAAAAGAGCTAACCTTAAAAGAGCTGGAGGCTCGGCACATCCAACAGTTTTATACGGAGAAGCTGAAAACCGTTACGCCGAATTCAGTTATCCACTATCATGCGGTGATTTACCAAGCTTTGAAGTATGCGATGAAAACCGACATGGTACCGCAGAATGTTGCTATGAAGGTAGATAGGCCGAGGAAGAACTCGTTTCAGCCGACCTTTCTTGACGCAGAGCAAATGCAGAAGCTGTTTGAGGTTGTCAAGGGAACGCGGCTGGAGCTTCCGGTTTTGGTTGCTGCGTTTTATGGACTGCGCCGTGGCGAGGTGCTCGGGCTAAAGTGGGATGCGATCGATTTCAATCGCGGAACGCTGACCATCAAACGAACAGTCACTGAAGCAACGATCGACGGCACCATGAAGATCATCGAGCAGGATTCTGCTAAAACCAAATCGAGCCTGAGAACACTTCCCCTGGTGGGGAGCTTCCACGACTACTTTCAAAAGGTAAAAGAGGCCCAGGAGCTAAACAAGAAGGTTTGCGGCAATTGCTATAACTACGAGTACGACGGTTATGTCTTTGTGAATGAACTGGGAGAGCGCATGCGCCCCGACTATTTGACGGAGTACTTTCCTAAGTACATAGCAAAACACGGGATGCCGAAGATGCGGTTTCATGATCTTCGCCATAGCTGTGCCAGCTTGCTGCTGACCAACGGCGTGCCGTTAAAGCAAATCCAAGAATGGCTCGGCCACTCGGATTTCAGCACGACCGCTAATATTTATGCCCATCTCGACTACACTTCAAAGCTGTCCTCGGCTAAGGCAATGGTCATCGGAATGGCACTTCCCGAATCGGTGAATTTCGGCAGCAAGTGGAGTAAAATTTCAGACGATGTCGGAAAGAACTGATTTTTACAGTTCGAATACGCAAAAATGCCGAAAATCGCCTTGTTCTTTCCAAAAAACAGGCTGTTCTTTCCATAGCTTTGAGCCGATTTTGAGCAAAAGGGCAAAAAAGAAAAGCCCAAAAAACCTTGGTTTAACAGTGATAAGGAACTAATTTACTTATCAACTGTTAGCTGACGGTTTCCGGGGTGCATACGGACAAATCCCGTCTGATTTCTAACAGGAAGTCAGACGGGATTTTCGCTTTATATTACGAATTATGGAGGACATACCATGAAAACCTTAATATCTTGTGCCTACAATATGGATAATTGCTGTGTGGAAGTGAAATTCAGCGACGGCAGTATGATTGCGATTGACACTATCGTCGTTGAGAACGAGATTGCTGACAATATGTATCAGCGGTCAGAGCTGGATTATTTGATCTACAACGCTCCTTTGGAGTATGCAGACCTTATCTTGAACGGCGATCCCGAAACCTATTTGAAAACTGTAACAGAATACAAGCCTTGGGATAGCTGACAACACGCTGCCCGCAGGAGAAAATCCTGCGGGCGTTTTTCTGTTTATATTATTTCCCTCCGTTGGATCTCAATTTAGGAAAGAAGATGACAATCTTGAAGCTCTTTCCCCACTGGGAAGCTGCTTCCAGATGAAGATTTAGATCGTCGGCCATCTTCTTAACCAGGTAAAGTCCCATACCGGTAGCCTTCTTTCTGCTGTCAGTAGAATCCCCGGTAAAGCCCTTTTGAAAAATGTACGGCAGATTATATTTTTTTACGCCAATGCCGTTATCTTCAACAGAAAGGATATCTGCAGTCTCCGAATGTATCACGGAAATTGTAAGCATGGGACTATCGCTGCTATATTTGATGGCATTGCTAACGATTTGTCCCAACATAAACTGAAGTCCTCTACGGTCTGTATAGACTGTTTCAGATTGCAGTTTGTTGAGAATGACAAAATGCTTCTCTTCAAGAAGTGGGGCATAGTCCTCCAGAACTTCACCCAAGCAGTCATTCAAATTGACATCCTCAAATCGGTAATCCTTTGTACTGCTCTTCAACCGGGCATAGTACAGCATCTGCGTGACATCCTCCTGAAGCTGACTGCGGACATAATCCAGCTTTGCTTGCAGGGAAGGAGAGATTTCATCGTTCCGGTTATCCAAGAGCATGGTCAGCAACGATAGGGGCGTTTTCGCTTCATGTGCCCAGCCCTCCACGTATTCTTCATAGTCCCGTAGGGCATCCGCCATATTGTTACTCTCGTTTTTGTATTCCCGTAAAACCGAAGCCAAAAATCGGACAGATTCTCCTTCTTTCTGACTAATGGCACTGAGCAGCCGTTCTTCATTGCAGATGGTAGGATCACTGAGGAAATCTCGGAACAGTTCCATGTGGGTGTTCTCCCTCTTGTTTAGTACAAACAGAATCGCTGAAAACAAAAGGATGCTCGTCAGAACTACTAACCCGATCAAGGTTTGAAATACCTGAATGTCAGAAATCCAAAGAATGACAGCGCAAAAGCAATCCACGCCCAGCAGCAACAGAAGCCAGGGGTAGTACCGTTCTATCATGTGCCAAAGCTGCTTCATAGAGACACCTCCGCTTCCAAACGGTAGCCCATTCCTCGAACTGCAACGATTCGCTGCTTCATTTCAAGGGCGGACATCGTTTTTTTCAGCCGGGTTAGGTTAACCTGCAAGGCATTTTCATCTATGTATTCCGTGGTTCCCCATAGTGCCATGCAAAGCTGCTCCGTCGTGACCAGAGCATCGCCGCCGGACAAAAGAGCGACCAACAGTTTTCCCTGATTTTTTGGAAGCACCACAGAGGTATTATGAATATAAAGCGTGTAGGTCTGCTGGTCTAACAGGAAATCTGGTCCCTCTATGAGATTGGTACGGCCTTCATACCTTTTGAGAATATTGGATACCCTGGCAAGAAGTCGATCTTTTCTGCACGGCTTCGTCAAATATTCATCGGCACCCAACTGGAACGCTTGCAGTTCATCCTTTACCTGATCTCTGGAAGTCAGCACCAGGACGGGGATAGCAGTTTTATTCTTTAGCTCCTGGCAGATTTGAAAGCCACTGATCTCCGGCAAGTTCAGGTCTAAGATCACAAGGTCAGGGCGGAGGGCTGCCAAGAGCCGAGCGGCATCTTCAAACTCGGTAATTGCCTCCACAAGATAGCCGTCCTTTTGGAGCATATCGCAGAGTTCTTCCCGCATATAGACTTCATCTTCCACAACAGCAATTCTTTTCATGACAGCACCTCCTTCCAAATTATTCTTCTCTCTGCGGCTGCATCAGTGTCAGCAAATACCGATCACTGGAGCGCTTGACCACTCTCATATAAATATATTCTATCACGCAAAGTAGTAAAATCATAGCAGCAGATACAAGCAGCATTTCAGACACTGTCCCACGGGTTCGGGACGAGAGTATCCCTGTAAATAACGCCCTGACTCCAAACAGACTGCTGACAGCCGCAACCAATACAGGAAGTCCCATAAACCAGGTAATTTGCTTTCCAGCAGACTGGCAAAGGGTTTCGTAAGTAGCTCCCAGGCGGATCAGGGTCTGGTATCTGCGCCCGGTTTTCTGCTGACTCATCAGGAACTGAACACCCACGATGGTGTTGGCAACTACCAGGAAAACAATCGCAAGATAGAGGGTAATATAACTGGATGCTATGGTGTAGAAAAGCTGACGACCTATATTCTGAAGATAGCTTTCATATTCAATGCCAGTTTCGTCCAGCTTCTCGTTCAAATCCAAATATGCAGTCATAAGGCTATTTCCATCCAGAGCCTGCTCACTGAGCACCGCATTGACATAGGTATCATACATTCCCTGGCTATAATATAGGAATGCTTCATCCGGAAGAATCAATGCAAAGGACAAGGTTATAGAACGGTCCGTGACCAAATTCACAGACTGAACCTCTCCTGTAAGATGAATCGGACTACCATCCAGTTCCACCTTGGGCTGTCCGGCCAATACTTGGTTCAGCATTGTGGTACGACTTACCGTAGTAAACTCTGTATCAATATAGACAGCGGCCTCCTTTTCGCCTAATTGGAGAGCCGGTTTGCCGGACAATTCCAACAAACGATTATAGTCCGATAAACAAATCAAATATGGGTATGTGGCATAACCAAGATTGTTCAGAAGGACATCCCGGTCTTCCGACTGGGGCAGGCTCCGAAGAGAGTCCATAACAGCGTCCATGCTGTAGGCATTATCATAATCTTCTGTGGTGCGAATACGCCCAACCCTCATTTCAAAAAGCTCTGAAAATTGATTTTCCAAACCGTTTTCTTTCAGGGCTGCCTTTATATTCGGAAGAACCTGCGATGAATCTTCTGCAGTATGATCTTCAAAAGTATAGTCGATTACATGGCCAGAAGACAGGCTATTCGTTCCTGCAATTCCTACGCCCGCACCAAAACAACACAGCGCCGCCAGAATCAGCAGGGAGCTGATGGCCATGGAGGTTGACTGATGAATAACATTCTCCTGAATCTGCCGGAAGGTAAATACATGAAGCTGCTTATTTCCTTTTCCTTTCTTAACAATCAAAGCAATCAGCGCACGCATCCCATAGAAAAGCAGCATCGTACCAACTATGCCCAACAGCAAAGTCAGTCCCATCATACTTACCTTTGTCCATGCAATTCCCTGAATCGCCATGTAGTAAGCCACTGCCAACATCACACTTCCGCATATAGCAGCCAGTCCATAGATAACAGATGGCATTTGCTTTTTGGGGCGGTTCGTTGGCTGGGATAGCAAAGTACCGATCTCCTGGCGGCTGATTCGTCCACTCAAAATCAGAAGTGCCGTCAGCTTAATTGCCAGAAATCCTGCCAGCGTCCATTCAATTGCAGACCAGGATAAAGAAAACTGATGACCGATGATCCCCATGCCTACCAGCTTGGCGGTGACAAGACTGACAATTTCTGAAAGCACCACAGCCACAGGTAAGCCTATGAGCATGGCAAGAATACTGGTCAGGAAATCTTCCGCCAGAAGCATACCAAACAGTTTACTTCTACGCATCCCCAACATTAGATAAACACCAAACTCATGCCGTCTGCGCTCGAACTGATACTTGCAGGCAAAATAGATCAAAAAGAACAGAATACCGAGGGTCATCCCATAAAACGCAGGAATCAGAAGCAGGAGTTTGTCAACTGCGTCACTCTCCATTTTCTGCAAAAAGAGCATCACATCTTGAGTGGAGATGGAAAGAATCATGTAAAAGGCAACAATAGAAATCACCAGGGAGCTGAAAAACAGACCGTTTTCCTTTCGGCTGCGGTGGCTGTTCCGAAGAATGAGATTAGAGAACATTTGCGCTGCCCCCTCCCAGTTGCGCCATCACCTTCAGGATGCGCCCGTAGAACTCCTGCTGGCTTTCGTCTCCACGCCGAAGCTCATGAAAGATCACGCCGTCCTGGATGAACAGAATGCGCTTGCAAAAGCTGGCGGCATTGGAATCATGGGTTACCATCAGGATCGTAGCTTGTTCGTCACGATTCAGGCCGGACAGCTTCTCCATAAGACTTCTTGCGTTCTTAGAATCCAGCGCACCCGTCGGTTCATCGGCAAGGATCATTTGGGGATGTAAGATCAGAGCCCTTGCTGCCGCAACACGCTGACGCTGGCCGCCGGACATCTTGGACGGAAACTTATCCAGAACATCAGTGATTTCCAGATAGTCAGCCAACTGCTTCAGCCGCTGGCTGCTTTCTGCTTCGGATACCCCATGCAAGGAAGTCGGGAGCAGGATGTTTTCCCTGCCAGTCAGGTTGTCCAGCAATTCAAAGTTCTGGAATAGATAACCAACTTTTTTGCCACGGTACTCTGCAAGAGCCTTTCCCTTGAGGGATTGCAGAGTATCGCCTTCCACCTGAATGCTTCCACCTGTGGGTTGAATCACAGTCGCAATACAATTGAGCAGTGTGGATTTACCGGAACCGCTGCTTCCCATAATGCCGAGAAACTCTCCCGGCATCACCTGGAAGGTGATCCCATTCAGTGCCTTTGTTTGACTTGGCACATTGCCATAGATTTTTGTTAAATTTTCAATATTCAAAATGGGCTTCATGTGAATACCTCCTATCATTTGTAATAAAATGATAGCATGGGAACACAGCAAATACCACTTACAGTGGTTGTAAGGATTCAAGATATAAGTGGCGGCTCAAGGGGGACGAGCATATATTTTGTAAGAGCATCAGGCGACAATGATAAAATATACCGGATCGCCTCCTTGGCAAACCAGTTCGTTTTAATTGTATCCCAATCAGCAAGTCGGATAATCTCTGCTGTGCCGTTCTCAAAATCAACTGAAATTTCGCCCCATTCGCCGTCGCAGTCTGCTTGATATTCGTAGATTGCGGCGGCGATTTTCTTTTTTCGCTTGATCTTGGATTTCTGTTTTAGCCGGACTGCATGGATTGCGCCCTCGGCAACCAAAAATTCCGTCAACTTGTCCACTGCTTTTCGGTAGGCTCGTTCTGCACCGCTGGCTGTACTGCCCTCAAACATAACCGCCAGTTCTTCAAAGGTGGGGCGGTCTTTCCATGAGCTGACACGCCCACAGGTCATGCAAATTGCTAATCGTTTTTCGAGCAAGGTCTGTTCCCGGTAATTCAGTTTCTCAAATGCCCGCTGCACCTTTTCTGCCTGTATGCCGTTCCAGAGGATATCGGTATAGTTCCAGCTATCGTCAAGGGCTACATCCTCGCCTGTTTCTTCGCCGTCCTCGTCTGTGACATAGAAAGGCTGCTGATTGCGGATTCCACGGACAACTTTCAGATATTCTTCCGCAAGGGCAAGATCGCAGTTGTATTTCTTGGAAAATTCGTTGACCGCATCCTTGGTATTGTGGTACAGCCAAGCCATTGACCGCACCATTTTGTAATTGGTCAGAGAGGATACCGACCATTTTTCTTCGCCCATGCGGAAACGGAGCATAGAATCCCAGATGAACGGATAGATGTATGTAGCATACTCCGCACCCTTGGCAGGATCATAGTCCATCAGCTTTTGGAGCATTTGCTCCCGGCAGGAGATCTTTATATCGATAAATCGGTCTGTGTCGTACAGATTGCCGCCGTCCACACTGAGAAAGCCTTTGATGCGCTTGTTGAGCTGCGTTTCGTAGTGGTGCAGAAAGAACGAAAAATATAGCAAATTCTTTTCCCGCAAAGCAGACAGGATATATTCATTCAGACTGTCCACCGCTGGCGGTTCCGGTTCCAGTTGGAAGATGCGCTCTGCCACATAGGGGATGATGCCGTCACCGTGTGGATTAACTTGGTGCTTCGGTATGTATCCGGTCATGTTCCACGAAAAATCATTTAGCATAGCGCACCTCCCTTCTAAGTAATCAGCGGGAATAATTAACCATAATTCCAAGTTTGTCTTGCAGCATTTATATTATCCAGAAGAACAGATGCAGGATTTGCCTCGTAATAGTACGTGCTCATATCCAAAATGCCTTCTTCCATTTCACCCCACTCTGCTGTGCGAGAAACAAAGATTCTATTATATACACACCAATCGCATGTGGTGGTGAAAGCAGCAATATCTGCAAAGTCTTTTGGAAATACAATTCTTCTTCCATTTGATGTTGGCTTAAGATAGTTCTCCATTATTTCTTTGAAATTCTTCAGATCATAATCCGTAGCGTTTTCCAAAGCTTTACAGACAATCAATTCTTCGTGCGTGAATTCTGTAAGTGTTTCTAAATGGTTTGCAAGAATTAGACCATAAATAACGCAAACCTTTGGGCATTCTGCATTTACGGTTTGTTTGAACAGATTGGCTACGATAATAGCCTTTTCCGGGCTGGAGTTTACATAGTTGTAAAGCTCGTTCTATCTTCTTTCGAGATTAAAGCCAGATGCAAGACCGTTCAGTAGATGGCCGAGTTTGAAGGTATTGTATTCAGATAGAAGATCATTTCCTATTCCGCCTACAATTCCCGCAACTGGGTTTACTACGCCCAACACACCAATAGAGCCAGAACGGATTATTTTGGTCATAGGATTGTCCATAACCCGGCTAAGCGCATTCCCAATATCAGTTAAATCATATTTCTGTGCCATTACATATTCCTCATTTCGTCCGTAATTTTGCTTCTTTCTTCAAAGCAGCCTGTCCCATCTCTTTTTCGTAATCACCTTTGGCATAGGCGACATTGCTCAGCGCTCGAAGCATTTTATCCTTTGCCAGCTTTTTCATAACCTCTGCAAGATCAGCGTCCAGAGTACCACGCTTCACATAGCGGTTTATGGTGTTCAGCCGTTTCTCATAAATCTGTTTCACCGGATGATCGTCCGCAAGCTCCCGTTGTTCTCTGCCTTTCAGGTTGCCGATCTGTCGGCAAGTGCGGTGCAGCTTGTCCCCCGGTGCATAGCCGCCGCAGTATTTGGTGTGCCTTGCGTTGGTGGTGAGGAACCACTTGCCGCAGATTTTGCATTTTTTCGGGGCATGACCAACACATAAGCCCTCAAAAAGATCAGACCGGAACATCCCTACAAAGGATACATAGTGCATCCGCTTGACCAGCTTCGCAACTTTTTCGCCGGGACGGATGACCGATATATACTGAACGGAATTATTCAAAGTAGACATCCAGGCATTGCCCTCCGTGATAGAGAACTCCGGCGGAAAATAGTCGCCGAACATTTTTGCAAAACCCTCTGCGGTGCGTTCTGCTTCATTGCCGTCTGATTTTTCTGCAAAATCAAGCATGGCCGTTTGGTATTCCCCAAGGGAGTATGCCAGATGCCCGAAAACTGCGGTATAGCGTTGGAGCATCATCGCATCGGTAAAGTTCTGGATTTCTTCAAATTGCAAAGAATTGGTTGCGGCTTTTATGGCAAACTCCACATATTTCAGCGCATTGTCCACAGTAAAGACTTTTTCAATCCGTTCTCTGTGCTTTGAGATATTCATATAGGAGAACGGCGGTGTTTGACTGAGAATATCAAGCATCGTCAGAGCAGCTTCCGTTGCAATAGGACAGAGTGCAGAAGCATCCTGTCCGGCGTTTAATATTCCAAGCAGCAGATTGATTTTCTCGCATTGCTCGTTCATCTTTGCGATGGTATCCGCAGGGACATTCAGCGCATCACAGGCAAGAGCGCCGACAGGAAGTGTTTTTCCCTCATATATGACCGTATCCTGCCAAAAATCCAATGTCATCAGTTCTTGGTTCATGCTTGCCCCTCCTGTCCTGTTTTTTCATTTTCTTAATTCTATCATGCTAATGTAAAGAAATCTACATCTATCCATAAGTTGTCCTGTTTTTTGAAACGGGGTTGTCCTCCGATTAGCCTGTTTTTTGAAAAATCCGGCATAACCATAGTAGAAGGAGCCAAACCCCTGCCAATCACGGCGGGTGTTTCGTGCTTTCTAAATACTATGAACGGAGGTTTTTCTATGACAATCTATGAAATCATCAAGGCGGCAATCAGCGTAAAGCAAGCCGCAAAACACTACGGGCTGAATGTCAACCGCAATGGTATGGCTTGCTGCCCGTTCCACAACGACAGGCATCCGAGCTTGAAGCTGAACGAGGATTATTTCTTCTGCTTCGGCTGCGGAGCCAAGGGGGATGTAATCGACCTTGTGGCAAGACTGTTCGATCTGAGCAGTTATGAAGCAGCGCAAAAGCTGGCTGCGGACTTCGGGCTTGACCCGAAACCGCCCACTGCCGCAGCTATGGTCAAGCCAAAGCGTCCCTATATCCGTCAGTTCCGGGAGGATGAAATGCTGTGTTTCCGGGTGCTGACGGATTATCTGCATCTGCTGGAAGATTGGAAAATACGATACGCACCCAAGACACCGGAAGATGCTCTGGATGACCGTTTTGTGGAAGCCTGCCAGATGCACTGCCATATCGAATATATGGCAGATGTGCTGACGGTGGGTGATCTGGAAGAACGGGTGGCATTGGTGGACAAGCTGATGCAGGACGACAAAATTGCTTTTCTGCAAGAGTATACCGCACGAAAGAAAAAGGAGGTGGCGCACCGTGGCGAAGAACCGGAAAACGCCTAATATGAATTTTCCTGTCTGGTTTGACGGGCAGAACATCAACGAAGCTCTGTTTTGTGAAGAATTTCTGCATGAGCGCAGAATCATCTTCGCAAACGGAGCTTTTTTTACGCCCGATGGTCGAGTGACGGACGATCTCCCTCTGCGTGGGGAGATTTACGACAAGCTGAAATTCTGTGCCGTGAACAACATCCCCCGGAAGATCACCAACATTCTGGAAGTGCTGAAACTGGAAGCGCAGGTGTCTGACTTCCCTCCGGAGCAGGATCGCATCCATGTTGCCAACGGTACGCTGCTCTTGAACGGCACTTTCACCGAAGGCAGACCGGCTATCGTGCGAAGCCGTCTGCCTGTCGGCTATAATCCCGATGCTCCTGCACCGGTGATCTGGCTGAACTTTCTGGATGGGTTGCTTTACGCCGAGGACATTCCAACTTTGCAGGAGTTTATCGGCTATTGCCTGATTCCCTCCAACAAGGGGCAGCGCATGATGGTGATTAAAGGCAACGGTGGCGAGGGTAAATCTCAAATCGGTGCGGTGCTGTCCACCATCTTCGGCACGAATATGAAAGACGGCAGCATCGGGAAGATTTCTGAAAACCGTTTTGCCCGTGCCGATCTGGAACACATCCTGCTGTGCGTGGATGATGATATGCGGATGGAAGCTCTGCGCCAGACCAACTATGTAAAATCCATCGTGACAGCACAAGGCAAGATGGATTTGGAACGTAAAGGCAAGCAGAGTTATCAGGGCTGGATGTTCGCCCGGCTGCTGGCATTCAGTAACGGTGATCTGCAAGCCCTGTATGACCGCAGTGACGGATTTTATCGCAGACAGCTTGTGCTGACCACCAAGGAAAAGCCGGTGGACAGAGCTGACGATCCTGATCTTGCAGAGAAGATGAAAGCTGAAGCCGAGGGTATCTTCCTGTGGGCATTTGAAGGCTTACAGCGGCTTGTTGCCAACAACTTTAAGTTTACGGAGAGTGACCGTATCCGGAAAAACCGGGAAGCGGTCAAGCGTGACAACAACAATATCTTTGATTTCATGGAGTCGGAGGGATACATCCGATTGAAAGCGGATGCTTCCATCAGCTCTAAGGATTTCTATGAAATCTACCGGATGTGGTGTGAGGAAAACTCCCTTGCACCGCTGAAAGCCCGTAGCTTCAGCGATGCCATGATTGCCAATGCCGGGAGATTCAATCTGGAGCATTGCAACAACATCACCAACTCTGCCGGACGGCGGGTGTGGGGCTTTATGGGCGTGGAAGCTGTGGCAAGACCTCATATAAATGGATTTTACGATGTTTCGCCGTGTACGTACGTACCGGAGGACTGGCGGGATTGATTTTGCCAGTCATGCTCTGTACGTATGTACGCAGCATTTACCCCTGTTTTCTTCCGTTATAGGAAACAGCAGCTTTCAAAGCTGACCTGTTTTCGGGCATTAAAAATCAATGGTAATGGAAACAGCAAAGTTTTTGACCGCAGGACGAAACTATTTCACGAAATCGTGCTTCTCTGAACCGTGTACCCTGTTCACGGAACAATGGGTGTTTTCACTGTTCCAGACCAAACCACACAAAACGGCAAAGTGGGATATGGTCATATATGGACAGGACATCACAAGCGAAATTCTGAACGGATTTCGGAGATTGCAGATTTTTCACTGTTCGGTGCATCCACTCCACCTTGGAGCGCAGAGGTTGCACCGACACATGAACTGAATTATGGAGGATTTTATCAATATGAATATACGCAACGAAATAAAGGCACAGATCATCCGTGCCGGGATGACCATGCAGGAAGTTGTTGACCTGCTCTCGGACGAGTACGGATGGAGCGACAGCGTTTCCAACCTGTCCGCAAAATTACAGCGGGAAAGTATACGATACAAGGAAGTATTGGAGCTTGCCGCTGTGCTTGGTTACGACATCGTATGGCAGAAAAGGCGGGAGAAGTGATACCCCGGCAACAGCCCTCCGCATCTCCCGTCCCCATAGGCGCACCGCAGTGCTGCCCATGGACAGGCAGTGAAAGATACGGTTTTCGCTGCCATCGTCTGCAAGAAATGTTCCGCAGAACAGCTTCATGCAGACGGGCTGACCAAGGTAAAAGGCGCAGACATTTTGCCTTGGTCAGCAGAGGTCACCGCAGTGACCGCATTCCCCCTCGGGAGAGCCCTCGGAGAGCCCACGGCACTTTGCAGCCAGTATGGATGAAAGTGTCATAGTGGGTTATTACACTTTGAAAAAGTGCCGTTCTCCAGCCTTCCGCTGTCTGCAAATCTCAAAGAAAGGAAAAATCCAATGGCAAGAAATGATGGAATAGACCGTACCGTAGCCAGAAATCAGGACTTGGAAACACCGGCTGATGTGGCGAAGGTACAGGAACACAATGAGCGTGAAAAGGACAGCTACAGCAATCAGGACATCGTGCCGGAACGTACTGCGCTGAATGTTCACTTCAAGTCTCCCACTGACGATTATGTAAAAATGATTGAGCAGATGGAGCAGGACAAGATCATCTCCACCAGAGGGCTGAAACCGGATGCCGTCAAATATGGCGAGTTGGTTTTCGATGTGAACTCCGCTTATTTCTACAACCACGGCGGCTATGAGTTTGCAAAACAGTTTTATGCCGATGCCTATAAAGCCGCCGTGGAGATCGTAGGCGGTGAGCAGTATATCCTATCCGCTGTGATGCACGCCGACGAGCGCAACCAGGCAATGTCCGAAGCTCTGGGCGAAGATGTGTACCACTACCACCTTCATGTGGTTTATATCCCGGTGGTAGAGAAGCAAATTCTGTGGTCGAAGCGATGTAAGGATGAATCCCTCCGGGGAACGGTAAAGGAAACGATCACGCAGGTCAGCCGCAGTAAAAAATGGGAGTCCAAGCCGGTGCTTGACAAGGATGGTAATCCAATGTTGAACGCAAAAGGAAAAAAGATTTTGAAGTCGTCCTACAGTGTGTTGCAGGATGACTTTTTTCATTTCATGCGAAATGCCGGATATACCGATGTGGAGCGTGGAGAGCGTGGCAGTACAGAGGAACATCTGACTGTGACCCAGTTCAAGGTGCAGGCAGAACAGCAGCGCTTGGAAGCTGTGACCGGGCAGGTGGCACAGGCGAAGCGGGGGTTGGAGAATGCCAAAGCTGCCACGGAGAAACAGAAAAAGAAACTGGAAGCTCTGCAAAAGGAAACCAAAACAGCAAAGACCGTTGCTCTGACGGTGCAGGAGATTGAAACGATGGGAAAGAAAGCCACATTCGGAAATAATATCACGCTGACACCGGATGAATGCGACACGCTCAAACGCTATGCGGTCAACGGCATTATCGCCAATGCTGACAACAAGCGCTTGAAGGAGAAACTGGCTTCCGCTGAAAAGACGGTTTCCATCTGGAAACAGCGGTATGAAGCAGTAAGCGAAAAATATATGGAACTGAAACAGAAAGCCCAGCCTTTTCTGGATGCACTGGAAATTGCATCCGAAAGGGTTCGGGCTTTTATCAATTCTATCCTCATCAGAGGAAAGGAAACGCAGGAACACAAACACCCTGCCCAGAAGCGTGGACAGGATATGGAACTTTGATGGAGGAATTGCCTATTGAAGAAATATTATGAGGAAGCGAAATATAATGCGGCATTTGACCGCTGTGTGGATGTTATGAGCCAGATGCTCCAGAAGTACGGGCATCAGGTTTTGGATAAATTAGAGCAGGATACTCCACAAACGGTGGAGTGTTCCAAGGATGATAAGCAAGCGCAGCCTTTGACGGATAAGGCTGCGTAAAAATTTACAATTTACACGTTGCGTACTTGTTGCGGCTATGCTATAATATGTACGCAACGTGTATTTTTGCTTTTTTGGAGAAAAGACGAATGGATTGTAAAAACAGAATTATTAAGTTGCGTGAAAGCACAGGACTGAACCGGAAAGATTTTTGCAAGCTCGTCCATATTCCTTACCGGACTATGACCGAGTGGGAATTGGACAACCGCCATGCACCGGATTATGTGCTGTGGCTTTTGGAGTATTATATCCGCAACGAGGGACTTATGGTAAAAGGAAGGAATGAGGGAGGTGGAGATTCTGAAAAAGAAACAACTTAAATGCTATCTTTATACAAGAGTGTCCACCTCGATGCAGGTTGACGGATACAGCTTGGATGCCCAGCGTGACAAGCTGCGGAAGTATGCGGCATACGAGGATATGATCGTTGCCGGGGAGTATTCTGACGAGGGCTTTTCTGGAAAGAACATTCAAGGGCGGCAGGAGTTTCAACGGATGCTGAATGACATCCAGGACGGCAAAGATGATGTTTCTTATGTGCTGGTCTTTAAGCTGTCCCGATTTGGCAGAAATGCGGCGGATGTTCTGAACTCTTTGCAGCTCATGCAGGATTTCGGTGTTAATCTGATCTGCGTGGAGGATGGCATTGACAGCTCCAAGGATGCCGGAAAGCTGATGATCTCTGTGCTGTCTGCGGTGGCAGAAATCGAGCGAGAGAATATCCGCACACAGACAATGGCAGGACGGGAACAAAAGGCTCGTGAGGGCAAATGGAACGGCGGATTTGCACCTTATGGATACAAACTGGATAATGGTGAACTTGTTATTGCCGAAGATGAAGCAGAAGTTATCCGAGTAATCTATGATCGTTATATTCATACAAATGAGGGTGTTGCAGGAGTTGCAAAATATCTGAACCGCAATGGTTATACTAAGAAACTAAGACAGAATAATACCATTCCGGGATTTTCAAGAGATTTTGTGAAAAATGTATTGTACAATCCTGTTTATATGGGAAAGATTGCTTACGGCAGACGAAGAACAGAAAAGAAACAGGGTACAAGAAACGAGATGCACGTGGTTGAGCAGTCGGAGTTCCCGGTTTATGAAGGGCAGCACGAAGCTATCATTTCCGAAGAAGATTGGTATCTGGCACAGGAAAAGCGCAAGATCAATTCCTTTAAGCGGGAAAAGGTCAACAATCCAGACCACGCACACATCCTGTCCGGTATCTTGAAATGCCCATGCTGCGGAAAGAGTATGTACGGCAATATCGCCAAGGCGCACAGCAAGGACAAGAAAACACGGTATTATTACTACTGCAAAAATACGGTAACACCTACCGGGCATGAGTGCAGTTTCCGTCTGAATATCGAGCAGACGGAAATCAACAAATTTGTGGCGAAGGTTATCTCCGCTATGGTCAATAATCCACGGTTTGTAGAAGCGATTCAGGCAAAAATCGGAACAGCAGTTGATACAGAAGATATGGAAAAGCAGATTGCTGTCCTACAAGGGCGGCTAAAGCAAGCCTTTGGAACGAAAAGCCGCTTGGAGCGTCAGATGGATACCTTGGACATCAACGATGCCCACTATGACAGAAAGATTTTGGACTTGCAGCGCCGCTATGATGAGCAGTATGATACCATAGAGGAAATCGAAGTTCAGATTGGCGAATTGCAAAGTCAGATCCGCAGCATCCAGCAGGAGAAGATTTCCGGAGATAATATCTATCGCTTGTTGCTGGCATTTGATGAAGTCTACCATTCCGCAACGGAAGCGGAGCAGAAGGAGTTTATGAAGGCCTTTATCGAGCGAATTGAGATGTTCCCGGAGAAAAGGAAAGACGGAAGCTGGATAAAGAAGATCGTATTCAATTTTCCTGTGCCTGTTGATGGTGAGGAAGTGAAAGAACTTCCCTTGGAAACTGAAACAACTGTCGAAGCGGTTCTCCTTTTGACCAAACTCAATGTCGAGCGACACATCGAAGTGGACGTCAGCATGGACGAGTTGGATGTGACCGCTGCAGAAAGCAAGGCGACTTACAACGAGATTCGGGATTATGTGTGGAAACACCATCAGTTAAAGGTTTCCAATCTCTATATCGCACAGGTGAAGCAGAAGTACAGCATCATCGAGCGAGAGAATTACAATAAGGCGAAACATGAAAATGCAAAGCAGCCCAAGTGTCCGAAGGAAAAAGAGGATGCGATTGTGGAAGCATTAAAGCATTTTCAGATGATTTGATAAGTTAAAGCAACCTGCTGATGCTAAACAGGAGGCATCGAATGTCAAAATCTGTCTCTTATACACATCTGACGCT
>ENA-OYHM01000044-OYHM01000044.1-human-gut-metagenome-genome-assembly--contig:-NODE-44-length-17075-cov-4.276557_pt1 | contig 17075 bp, 9 predicted proteins | sample MGYA00243762_ERZ652997 | MGnify/ENA primary metagenome ERZ652997 (study PRJEB26926, sample SAMN06165342) | human gut metagenome | biome: ENVO:00009003; feature: ENVO:2100002; material: ENVO:00002003...
TACGAGATCCTGAGATGTCTCGTGGGCTCGGAGATGTGTATAAGAGACAGGAAGAAAATTGTGTGGATGGCCTGCGGAATGGCCTTGATGTGTGCACCTTTGAGTGCAAGTGCGAACGTCCGCTACGATGACCCGCAGGAGAAAGTGCAGAAGAAGGAAGTGCCCAATCCGGAGAAGGCGGCTCAGCGACGGACCGACGAGATGGATAAGGCACTGAACCTGACGGAGAAGCAGTACAAGAAGATTTACAAGTTGTTCCTGAAGGAAGAAAAGGAAAAAGTGGAAGCCATGATGCAGCGTCACCCGGGAGGAATGAACGGACTGCCTCCCATGGCTGGAAGGCCCCCGATGGGGGGAGGACGCCCTCCGATGGGAGGTGGAATGCCACCGCAGGGTGGAGGATTCCCCGGAATGGGAGGATTTCCGGAAGGCATGAGTCCGGAAGAACGGATGAAGGAGCATGCCGAGAAGATGCAGAAGGAGCAGGAAAAGCGGGAGAAGAAAATCCGTAAGATTCTCACCGAAGAACAGTATGCCACCTGGCAGACCGTGAAACCGCAGCCGCAGGTATTGCCTCCGATGCCGGAAGGTGAGAGACCGGGGCTGGGACCTCGTGGACCGGAGGAAGAGGAAGCTCCGTTGCTCGATACGGCAGCCGAGTGAATGGGATACCTGATTTTCCCGTGGGGTGATTCTTGGAATGTGCGGCAGATGTCGTAACTTTGCGGTTCATTCAAAAAAGTCTACGTTATGCCCGTTATCGAAATCACCTCGCTGGAGCATCCCGGAGTGGAAGTGTTCAGCACCCTGACCGAAGCCCAGTTGCGCAACCGCATTGACCCGCAGCGGGGCATCTTTATCGCCGAAAGCCCGAAAGTGATTCGGGTGGCGCTGGAGGCCGGCTATGAACCCGTGTCCTTGCTCTGTGAGCGGAAGCATCTTACGGGCGATGCGGAGGACATTGTGCAGCGCATGGCGCATCTGCCGGTCTATACGGGCGACCGGGAACTGTTGGCCCGACTCACCGGTTATACGCTGACGCGGGGTGTGCTGTGTGCCATGCGGCGTCCGGCTCCGCGTCCGGTGGAAGAAGTATGCCGTGGAGCACGCAGGGTAGTGGTTATTCATGGGGTGGTGGATACCACCAACATCGGGGCCATCTTCCGTTCGGCAGCCGCACTGGGTATCGATGCCGTACTGTTGACCACGGATTCGTGCGATCCGCTGAACCGTCGGGCGGTACGCGTGTCGATGGGGTCGGTGTTTCTGGTGCCCTGGACGTGGGTAGACCGTCCGCTGGAGCGATTGAAAGAATTAGGTTTCCGTACGGCAGCCATGGCGCTGACCGACCGTTCCGTACCACTGGATTATCCGCCGCTGAAGGAGGAACTACGACTGGCCCTGGTGATGGGTACCGAAGGCGACGGACTGCCGGAAGCAGCCATCGAGGGAGCAGACTATGTGGTGCGTATTCCTATGGCACACGGGGTAGATTCGCTCAATGTGGCAGCTGCTTCGGCTGTAGCTTGCTGGGAGTTACGATGTGGTGAGAACCATTGAAAAATACGGAGTTTATACTCCGAAAAAAAACTCCTTTACGCTTGAAATAAAACGTAAAGGAGTTTTCAGTAAAACGTCCTTGCGTTATCATTGAAACGCAAAGGCGTTTTTCGAGGGTCAGATTTCGTCCGGCCAGGGGCACGGTTTTCCGGTCTTTTTGAACGATGGGCGCTGTGCACCGGAGCTGCGGAGGAACTCGCCGAGGTTGGCCGAGAGGGATTTTACTACGTCCGGATAGCGTTCGGCTAGGTTGTGCTTCTCGCTGATGTCGGCCGGAATGTCATACAGTTCCTTCTTGCCCGTTTCGTAAAAATAAATCAGCTTCCATTTTCCCTGACGTACGGTGCAGGTTGCGCCGATGCCCGGGCCTTGTTCGCCCCACAGGTTCGGACAGTTCCAGTAAAGGCTTCTGCCTTCCGACGGGTCGCCGGTCTGCTTGAGCAGGGGCACGAAGCTTACGCCGTCCACGGTCTGCGGTGCCTTCCAGTCGGTAATGCCGGCCATTTCGAGGATGCTGGGGAAATAGTCTTCCACGATGACATACTTGTCGCAGCGGGTATTGGGTTGAGCTACGCCCGGCCAGCTCACAATCATCGGTTCGCGGATACCGCCTTCGTAGGCCGAGCCTTTTCCGCAGGTAAGCGGTGCATTCTGTGTGTAGAGCGGTTCATCTCTCCATTCCTTACCGGTGGCATATCCTCCGTTGTCACCACAGAACAGGATGATGGTATTGTCGGCTTCTCCGTTCTTTTCCAGCCAGTCCATGATGTCGCCCAGACTCTTGTCCATGCCTTCGATGAGGGAGGCGTAGGCCGCTTCCTTGTCCGACATGCCTTTCTTCTTGTACTTGTCATAGAAGCGCATATCCTTGTCGATAGGGATGTGGATGGCATAGTGAGCCATGTAGAGGTAGAACGGCTGGTTGTATTCCTTGGCCTTGTCGAGGGCTTTCAGGGCTTCCTGTGTCAGGGCCTCGGTGACGAAGGTACCTGTTTTCCAGTATTTCTCCAGTCCCGGAATTGACATGAGCGAGGTGGGGTTGCCTTTCTCGTCGTGTCCGTAGTTCAGTTCACTCAGGTAGGTAGCCAGTCCGCCTGCTGCATGGCCGGCAATGTTCGTTTCAAAGCCGAAGTGGCAGGGATTCTCTCCCGGAGTGTCGATGGCTCCCCAGTGTGCCTTTCCGCAGTGGATGGTGTGGTAGCCGCTGTCTTTCAGGTATTGCACGAACGACTTGGCCACGAAGGTGTGGTTTGTACCTTCCACCTGCGCAATGCCGTTGTAGTTCCAGTCGGGAAGTTGCAGCACCTCGCTTTGGGCATCGGTGGTCTTGTTCTTCTGCAAGGTCCAGTTGGTCACCCGGTGGCGGGCCGCATTGGCTCCGGTCATCAGACTGCAGCGGGTGGGCGAGCTGATGCTGGAGGCGTAGGCCTGCGTGAACATCATTCCCTGACGGGCCAGACGCTCCATGTTAGGGGTTTCGTAACGTTCGTTGTACATGGTTTTCTCTGTCCAGAAAGGCAGTGAAGTGTCCTGCCATCCCATGTCGTCCACCAGGAAGAAAATGATGTTCGGACGTGGGTCGGGACGGTCGTTAGCCAGGGTATGCAACGGGGTGAGCACAGGGGCTATCCCCAGAAGTGCTAAAAGATTTTTGTTCATAATATCTTTCTTTAGATTAAGGATTTACGTGATAAACACTAAAGTTTCGGATGAGGGGCTCAGCCGTGCATTCTTCTACTACCAGACGGAAGGATTTAGCCTCTACGGCAGGGAAGGATTCAATGCGCTTGTGCCCCACGGAAGTACCTTTGGCCACGGTAGTCCACTTGCCGTTCACCTGGGCTTCTATCCGATAGGCACGGATGCGTTTACCGCCGGTAATGTCTTCCTGAATCTGGTAATAGTTGACGGGCTGTGCCTTGCCGAGCGAGAGCGATACTTTCTTCTTGCCGGTGGCTGAAGTTTTTGCTAGCGGCTGGCCGAAACGGCGGTGGATTTCGGCACCCCATTCCTGCAGGCGGCGCACGTCACCTTCCGGAATCAATCCGTCGGGATTCGGGGTAAGTCCTACCATCAGCGTGGCATTGCGGCCGACTGACTTTTCGTACATCTCCATCAGGTTGGCTAACGGATAGACGGCCTTGTCGTCGTCACCCGGTTCCCAGAACCACTCGTGGCGTCCGTTGTATCCGCGCAGAGGTGTGTCGGCCATGGCAGGCACCCAGAACTTGCCGTTGGGGTCGCCGTGTGCCAGCAGCTTGTTGTGGTCGGTTACTCCGTCGGTAGCGTTGCTGTGGCTGTACGGGTAGGGGAAACTCGACCAGCAGGGGTAGCCTACGGTACCGCTTTCTGAACCGCCCCAGCGCAGGTCGGCACGGTTCACGTTGTGATAGAACAGGCAGTTGGGCTGGTACTTGTTCACGATGGGTTCTACATCGGGACCCATTCCTTTCGGGTCGTCGGCACCGCCGTCAAACCAAATCATGAAGAGTTCGCCGTAGCGGGTGCAGAGTTCCGTCACCATCTTTTCGCACAGGCGCTTGTACCACTCCTGGCGGTTGCGGGCAAACTCGCCTTCGCCTTCTGCCTTGAAGTTGTGGATACCCAGCAGGGAGTTCCAGCGGATGCCGATGTAGATGCCCGGCTGCACACCGTACTTGCGGCAGGAGTTCACGAAGTCGCGCACGATGTCACCCTTTCCGTCGCGCCATTTCAGGGCCTTCATGCAGTAAGGATTCACGTCGCTCTGCCACAGTCCGAAGCCGGTTTCGTGGGTGGCAGTGAGGATGGCAAACTTGGCTCCGGCAGCCTTGGCCGACTGAATCCACTGGTCGGTGTTGAGCTGGTCGGGATGGAAAATGTTATAGTCCTCAATCGGGTTGATGCGGTTGTTACCCTGTCCGTACACCAGTCCGTCGAATACGTGCAGGTCGTAGTGGAACACCACGCCCAGGTCGGCTTCGTGCCATTTAAGCTGGTGAGGAGCCGGGCGGGGACCTTCGTAGTCGGTATTACGGGCTGCGGTAGTGGTCGCGCAGAGGGCGAACAGTGTCAGTAGTGTCAGTAATGTCTTTTTCATATTCATGGTTTCAAGTATTTTTCAAATGGGTCATGGGTCTGTTCGAGCCATGAAGAAAGAGTTCGTTTCAGTGAATCACAAAGAGCCGGCTGGCTTTCCGCAAGGTTGTGCAGCTGGCTCGGGTCGTGAAGCCGGTCATACAGCCATACGTGCGTGGGCTGGCCTTCTTCCACCTCTGTCACATACGTGTAGCGTGCGGTGCGGATGCCGCGTCGGCCGGAAGTAGAATCCGAAGGCACGCAGAAGTAATAAGGCTGGAAAGCCTCCTCAGGCGTTTGTATTTCCTCGTTTAGCAACAGTGGCCCCCAGTTGTGTGTCTGTACGGATGCCGGTATCTGTGCTTCCATTCCCATGAGCGAGAGCAGGGTGGGATACAGGTCGGCAAACGCCATGGGCAGGTCACTCTTCTGCGGATGCAGCTTGTCCTTCCAGCAGCAAATCATGGGGATGCGCATGGATTCTTCGTAGAACACGTTCTTGCCTTCTACTCCGTGTCCGCCCATGCAGACGCCGTGGTCGGAGGTGAAGACGATGAGGGTATTGTCGTACACACCGCAGTCTTTCAGGGCCTGGACGATGCGTCCCACATGTTCGTCCACTCCGGTGATGCAGGCGTAGTAGTTGCGGATGTTTTCGCGGAAGTAGTCGCCTTCAGGAGTGCCCTTTTCCGGAATGTAGGGCAACTGTCGGGCCAGTGCTTCCACATCGAGCGAGTCGTACAGCCGTTTGTAGGTTTCGGGCACCAGTTCGTAGCCCGTATGTGGGGGATTCATAGACACCACCATGGCAAAGGGACGGTCGGTTTTTGTGCCTTCCGTACGGATGAACTCGATGGCGCGGTCGGCCTCGTAGGCTGGTCCCCACTGGTTGACGTAGTAGAACTCCTCCCGTCCGGATTTCGTATCCCAGTACATCGGTTTCAGGTGATTGTCGTACGTGCCGTAAGCAATCCACTTGTCGAACCCGTGGCGGCGTTCGGGCGGACACCATTCGTTCCAGGCCACTTCTCCCTTGTTGTTGTACGTATCCACGTAGGGACGGTAAGGGGCGTCGAGGTGCCACTTGCCGATGTAGGCCGTGCGATACCCTTCTTCCTTCAGCATGTCGCTCCAGCATACAGCTTCTTCCGAAAGCTCCACGCCGTAGGGGGTATTCTGCGAGTTGCAGTTGCCCGTCACACCGTTGGTTGCCGGATACATCCCCGTCATCAGCATGGCCCGTGCGGGCGATGATACCGGATAGCTGCTCACGGCATCGGTGAAGAGGATTCCTTCGGAAGCCAGGCGGTCGAGGTTCGGAGTCTGTACGGGTTCCTTTTCTATGCATCCCATGGCATCGCCCCTGAACTGGTCGGCCATGATGAAGACCAGATTAGGACGTGAGGGCTTGGATTCCGGGCGGGAACATGCCGAGAACGGAAGCACGGCGCCTAAGGCAGAGGTATAAACGAGTAGTGTCAGTTTCATATCAATGGAGGTAAAGGTAGGAGAAAAATCGGAAAAGGAGAAGTTTTTAAGAAGATTACAGGGGAAAAAGTGATCTTCATAAGAACTTCTCCTTTGGGGTTTACAAGGTTGGGATATTATTATTCGCCTTCGGGCAAACTGTTTGTTTCAATCTTCCATCCCGGATTCTGATAGATAGGAGAGGAAGTATAGTCACCTGAACCTTCCACTTCGGTTGTCAGACGGAAATGATCGAAAGCAATGGGGAAGAGGTAACGGTTCGGGTTCCAGTTGTAACCGTTATAGGCAATGTTGCTGGAAATGACACGGTACGGAAGCAGGTAGTCTCCATCGCTCTTGGCAGAAACGTTGGCTCCTTCTGTACCGGCTTCTTTCAAGTCGATAACAGTCAGTGCTTTGTCGAAATTCTGTCCGTTGATGCCGGCATCCGGAGTGGCATAGCGCTTGTAGTTCTCTGCCCACAGGTTGAATCCTTCTACCTGATAGTTCTGCATCTTGTCGAGTGCACACCAGCGGCGGAGGTCACGCAGGCGGAATCCTTCGGCAGCCAGTTCCACGCGGCGTTCACGACGGATATTGTAGAGCGTAACGTCTACCAGATTATTGCCTGAGTAGCGTGCCAGGTCGATTTCTTTCGTCAAATCTGTATTGCGGTTAGTCTTTTCGTAGTCGGTATCCATACCGGCACGTCTGCGGATGGCTTCCCAGTATCCTTTACTTTTCGCATCAAGCGAGTGGTTCAGTTCATAGTCTGCTTCCATGTAGTTAAGATAAGCTTCAGCTGCGCGGAAGATGACACATGCGGTAGTAGACGGCAAGGTAGGACCTTGTGAAGGCTCGGTATTCAAACCTTTCTTAATGGAATAACCGGTTGTGCTGCGGTTTTCAGCCATTTCTGTAATCGGGGCACGATAGTAATATCCGGCTCCGTCAATGATGGCTTCGGTCATGGCAGCCTTTTCAGTCAGCATGTCGCCCGGCATCAGGGTATTGTAAGTCAGACGCGGGTCACGTCCTTCTGCTACATCCTGATAAGTGCGGTCGCCTTTGTAATCTGTACCAGCAGCATAGATAGGAAGTCCGTTTTGCATCAGGTAGGTATTAATCATGCTGCGGGTGTAGCCACTGTTTCCGCCTCCGTTACGTTGCAGATAGCCCACTACGAAGTGGTTCACAGCTGGTGTCAGGTTGGCATCGTAAGCTCTCCACAGTAAGACTTCGGGCATGGAACTCAATGAGTTGCTGTTGAACAAAGCCGGATAGTCATTGTAAAGTGGATAGTTATCGGCTACAATCTGGGCGGCTTTTTTGGCCTCGTTCAGAAAATAGCTGATTTCCGCATCAATGTCGATGGTAAAGTTTTTTAGATAGTCTTTCTGTGCACCTGGCCATCCCGGTCCGCCCGGAACGCGTGCCGTACCTTTATGGTATTTTTCCCATGTACCTTCGAACAGGGCTACACGGCTCTTCAGCAAGGCTGCACAATCCTTGGTCAGACGGTTACTGGCCGGAGGAGTGTTCGACATAAAGTAGTAAGCTGAGTCAAGGTCTTCAATGATGAAGCGGGCCACTTCGTTGCGCGGACGGCGCTGGCTGGCTTGTTTTACTGCTTCATAATTGTCGGCAATGGTTGTCTTGATAATGGGGAAGTCGCCCAGTGAGTCCAGCTTGTTGGCATAATAGAATGCACGGAAGAAATAGGCTTCACCCAGATAATGTTTGTTGTTGGCTTCATTGCCACCTAGCTCACCGGCTTCAAGCAACGGACGTACGCGGTTGATGAAGTAGTTGGCCGAACGGATTTCGCTGAAGTTCCAGGCACCTCCTGATTGTGCTACACGGTTTTCACCTTTTACGAACAGTTTTTCCGGGTTGGAAGCTGCCTGGTTGTCACTGTTGTTATCGGTTGCGAAGACACCGATGTCGTACACTCCGGGTTTATGCGAAGGCAGTGAGTTATATAGGTTGGCCGTATAGGCTGCCAGGTCATTTTCACTGAGCAAATATTTTTCTACAGGTACTGCATCCATTGGCTCTCTGTCCAGAAAATCGTTGCAGGAGCAGGCCAGGGCTGTCATTCCAATGGCGAATAATATATTTTTTTTCATGGTTCGTTCAAATGTTTAAGGGTTAGAGTGTCACGTTGATACCGAATGAGAAGGTCTGTGAAAGCGGATAAGTTTTTCCGCTGGACCATCCGTTGGCTGCAATGGCCTCAGGGTCGAACATATCAGCAATACCGCTGATGGTAAACAGGTTTTCTGCACTGAAGTACACGCGTACTTTTTCGATATTGACTTTGCTGGTCCATGCTTTCGGGAAGGTGTAACCCACTTGCAGGTTCTTCATACGCATGTAAGCTCCGTTTTGCAGGTAACCGGTCTGTGTTAGTTTGTTTTTATCTCCTTTGTCGCCGATATAAGCTTTCGGGTAGTAGGCATCTGCGTTCGGACCGAAGATAGAAGTTGTGTTTTGCGGACGCCAGTAATCGAGGTGTTCTTCGTAACCTACAGACTGCCATTCTCCTCCGTCAGCTCCCCAGAATAACGGACCGCTGAGCCAGAGATCGCGTTTCAATACACCCTGGAAGAACATCTGTACATCGAAGCCTTTCCAGTCGGCACCAAGGTGAAGACCAAAGTTGAAACGAGGTTCGCTGTTACCGATAACTCTCAAATCACCGTGGTCGTCTACTGTCTTGGAACCATCGTCAACCACTTTGTCACCGTTCAAATCCTTGTACATGATATCACCAGCGCCCCACTGAGAACCCAGTTTGCTCTGATCGTTTGCAGCCTGCCATTCCTGCATCTGCTGGTCGCTCTGTGCAATACCCTGAGTTTCATATCCCCAGATTTCACCGATAGTCTTTCCATCGTAGTAAGCATAGGTTACACCGTCGGCCTGATAGATAGCTTTTGATGCATTCGGATATTTTTTCACTTTTGCACGATTGTCGGAAAGGTTGAAGCCCAAATCGTAGTTTACTTGTCCGATACGGTCTCTCCAGGAGATGTTCAAGTCCCATCCCTTGTTTTCCAGTTCGGCATTATTGGTATTAGGCAGTGTAGTACCCAGTGCAGCACCGATTTCAGCCGGAGGACCTACCATACCTTTGGTACGGCGGATGAAATATTCAAATGAACCTGTCAAGCGGTTGTTAAGCAATCCGAAGTCAAAACCAATATTGGTATTGTAAATCTTTTCCCAGGTAAGTGTACTGCTGACCAGTCCTGGCACACCGGAAATAGTAGGACGTACACCGCCCATCAGCCAGCTTCCGCCATTGGCTACTACATTTTGTGTCAGATAGAACGGATAGAACTCATCGGTGTTCTGGTTACCCAGCATACCCCATGATACACGTGGTTTGAACGTATTGATAACTTTGGTCAGCGGAGCAAAGAATGATTCGTGTGCCATGTTCCATCCGAAAGAGAATGACGGGAAGAGGTTCCAGCGCTGGTCGCGAAGGAAACGTGAAGAACCGTCGTAACGGAGGTTGGCTTCAAACAAATAGCGTTCTTTATAAGAGTAGTTGATACGTCCGAAGAACCCGGCGGTAGCCCAGTTTCTGTATTGGGTAGGATTATTGTCGTCATTGTTGATTTTATCTTCACCTACCGAAGCGCTGATTTCCGGAATCAGTCCTGAAATGACATCACTGCGCTGTGCCGACAGAGAACGTACAATGTATTCTTCTGTGTTCATACCCAGCATTACTTTCAGGTAATGGTCATTCTTCTCGAGGGTATAATCGGTATAGAAAGAAGTGGTGTAGAAGTTGCTATTCAGGTAGTTCATGCGGGCAAAAGTGGCTCCCGGTGCATAGCTACCGCTGAATGCCAGTTCTACAGGATTGTCGTTGATGTCATATTCATAAATCTTGTTCAGGTTCACTTGCTTGTTCTGGTTAATGACGCGCATGCCAGCTTCTGCATAGATATTCCAGTTCTTGAGCGGGTGGAGTATCACCTGTCCTTGCAGATAGATGTCATCGTTGTGTGTTTTGGAACGACCGCCGTCAGTCAGCTGTGCCAGCTTTCCGTTGCGCATATAGTGTCCGTTCGGATCTTTAAATGGCATTGTCGGCCACATACGGGCAATGTCATGATACAGCAAGCCGCCTTCTTCCAGATAAATTGGGTTGTCAAGGTCGTAGCGGATGAATTTTGTGCTCAGGTTGAAATCAATATATTTATTAATTTTTGTGTTGATTTTTGCACTCAGATTGTAACGTTTCATGTTATCATTACCGTAGCGCAGGTTACCGTTCTGGTTCAGATAACTTCCCGATACATAATATTGTAGTTTTTCGGTTCCTCCGCTCATGCTGAGGTTGTGTTCCTGACTCCAGGCCCAGGTGAAATGTGTTTTGTACCAGTTGACGTTGTCATTGGCTTTTTCATGGAAATGCCAGTTGCTGCCGTTAGGAATGGTAGTGGTAGTGATTTTACCTGCCATGTAGTCCTGAATACGTCCGATAGTTTCTTCGTCGAAAATAATTTTATCACCCTGGTTTACGGCTGCTTCGTTGAAGAAGTTGGCAAAGCGGTAAGAATCGAGCTGATTCGGCAGGTTGGTCGGACCGGAATAACGGAAACTGTTGTTGTAGTTGATGGTCATTTTTCCAGCTTTACCTTTCTTGGTAGTGATCAAGATTACACCGAAGGCAGCACGTGAACCGTAGATAGAAGAAGATGCAGCGTCTTTCAGTACGGAGATGCTTTCAATATCTTCCGGGTTCAGAGTATTCATATTTCCTTCCATACCGTCAATCAAGATAAGAGGTTCACCCTTTGAACCGGTACCGATTGTTCCTGTTCCACGGATGTTTACTTTCATGGATTGTCCGAGCTGTCCACCCAGGTCAGCAGTTGATAAGTTTAGTCCCGGCACGGTACCCTGCAATGCCTGTCCCACTTGTGACACAGGTCTTGATTCCAAAGCCTTGGTGTCAACTGTGGCCACGGCACCGGTCAGGTTCACTTTCTTCTGTGTACCGAAACCTACTACTACCACTTCATCGAGTGTCTGAGTATCTTCCGACAAAGTGACCTGATAAGAAGTCTTTCCTTTTTGTACGGGGATTTCCTGGGTTTGATAACCGATGTAGGAAACTACTAATGTACTTCCTGAGGCAACGTTGTTCAGCTGGAAGTTTCCGTCCAGGTCGGTGATACAACCGTTGCTTGTACCTTTAACTACTACTGAAGCTCCGATGATGGGCTCATTCAGTTTCTTGTCTGTAACAATTCCGGAGATGCTCACCTGTTGCGCTTGCAGTGGTAATAGTCCCGCCAGCAAAGCTATGAGCAGAGAGATGAATTGTGTTTTCATGTGACTCATGGTTTTAAGATTAAAGTTTATATATAGATGGTTAAACAAGTTTTCAGGTTTTCCTGTTGCAAATCTCCGAAATAAATGGTGTAAGGGCAGTGGGTAAACGTTGCATTAACAGTCGGTATTCTTCTTATCTGCGTTTTTATGGGGGTAAAAACTGTTTTTTTTACCGGTATTCTGACTTTTTAGACAAGATTTTTGTTTCTTTGCGCAACCATTACATAGCTTAATCTGAGAAATGAAAAATATATACTGCCTGCTCATTGTATCTTTTCTTTGTATTTTCTCGCTTCTTCCGGCGGGTGCACAGACACTTTCCGAGAAGGATTTTCAGGTATTGAACATGAACGACGGATTGTCGGACAATGACATTCATTCCGTGGCAAAGGATACGGAGGGATTCATGTGGTTCGGAACCGGCAGCGGACTGAACCGTTACGACGGACGTACCTTCAAAGTGTTCCGGATGCCGGGAATCTCTTACCGGAGAATAGACAGGGTAGTATCGCTGGATACGGATTACCTGCTTCTCCGTTCGGAACAGAACCTGTTCTTGTTCGACAAGAAATACGAACGCTTTCTTCCCGTGTGCGATTCGGTGAGCAAACAGCCTGTGATGTTCGCCGATTTTGTGGCCGATTCTGACGGCAGTTGCTGGGGCGTATCTTCCGGTGAATTGTCGGAAGTGAATTTCCCGTCCTCCTTTGTGCAGGACACAGCGTTTGTCTCTGTGCGTCATGTGGTGAACAATTCACAAAGTGATCCGTTTGTGGTGCTGTGTATGGGAGAAGACGGGAAGATGCTGTATTGTGCAAGCCGGAATGGAACTGTCTATCGTTTTACGCCCGGACAAAGGCAGTTGAAGAAAGTCTGTGACGGGCAGTTGTCGTCCGGCAGGTGGGTATCTTCTTTGCTGAACGATGATTCGTTCATCTGGATTCCTACCGTGGGTGACGGATTGTATGGTTACGACCTGACAAACGGAAAGTTGCATCACTGGCAGTATATTTCAGAAAGAATGGGGGAGCAGCTGTCGCATAACGATGTCTTTCGTTTGCTCCCGATAGGGAATTCCCGGTACCTGGCCGTTACATGGAACGGATATACTTTGTTGAGTCTTACGCCGGAACGGGCAATCAAGTTGCGCGATTTTCAGTCTTTCATTCATAACGGAAAACAATATTTCGAGACACGCATGATTTCGGGCTATTACGACGAGGAAGGATTGTTGTGGATTGGCACCGAAGGAGGAGGGGTGCTGTTTTCCGACTTGCGCCAGCTGTTTTATCACCAGTATGCACAGACCCGTTCCAATGAAATCTGTGGCATCCAGATGGACGAAGATGGTTACGTCTGGCTGGCTACGTTTCACAAGGGAGTGTTGCGGAGCACGCAGCCTTTTGACGTATCACATTCGCTGTCGTTTGAATCGTTTGATACCGGCATTCCGGGCCTGAAAACCGTGCTTTGCAGTTCGCCGGACAAGAATGGAGGTTTTTGGTTCGGTACGCAGGACGGACGGGTGCTTCGTTACGGAAAAGACCGGAAATGGGATGACATGCGGATTGGCACTCTCGGACAGCCTTCTCCAGTGGTATGGAGCCTGCTTATGGTTTCGGACGAACAGTGCTGGGCGGGTACCAGCGACGGCCTGTACTGGGTGGATTTTCAGCGGGGAACTTCAACGCACATCGGCTGGAGTAATCCGCAAATCCCGGATCATATCCATATACGTGCGTTGGCGGCCGGTGATAATCAGACTTTATGGCTGGAAACCAGTCTCCCGGTCACGGAGGTAGCCGAGCGCGTGGGCTTCAATGATCTGCCCACGTTCCGCAAGCATTTTACGGATATGTTTGGCGTGTCTCCTTCCAAGTATGCGGAGGATAATCAGAAGAACAAGTAAAAAGACGGTTCAGCCCCTTTGCTGCGTTCTGTATTTATTGGGACTGTGACCTACCAGCCGCTTGAACATGCGGCTCATGTGCTGCGGATACTGGAAGCCCAGGCTGTAGGCAATCTCACTCATGGGCTTGGTGGTAGAAAGCAGCATGTCTTTGGCTCTTTCCACTACCTTTGACTGGATGTACTCGGACGCCGTTTTCCCCGTCTGCTTACTAATCATGTCGCCGAAATAGTTGGGCGAGAGGAATACCCGTTCAGCAAAATATTTCACCGTAGGCAGTCCTTCTTCCTGAGGTGTCTGTCCGTCGAAGTATTCGTCCAGCAGCTGCTCAAAACGTACGATGATGTCCTTGTTGGAGGCTTCGCGTGTGGTGAACTGCCGCTCATAGAAACGCATGCAGTAATCCAGCAGCAGTCCGATGTTGGCCGTAATCAGCCGCCGGCTGTGCTTGTCGGCAGGACGTTTCAGCTCCGTATCGATTTTATGCAGGCAGTCTATCACCGTGTGCCGTTCTTCTTCCGAGAGGTGCAAGGCTTCGCGGGCTTCGTAAGAGAAGAAAGAATAATTCCGGATGTCATGTCCCAGTTGGGTACCGCGAATAAAATCCGGGTGGAAGAGCAGTCCGTATCCGGTGGGACGCGTTCCTTCCTGCGCGTGGATGGAAGCCACCTGTCCCGGTGCAAAACAGACAATGGTTCCTTCCTGGTAGTCGTAAGGCTGCCGGCCGTAGGTAATGTCTCCGCAGAGCGTATCTTTCAGAAACAAGGCATAGATGCCATAATTTATGGTAAATGGCTGTGCAGGCTGAGTAATCTTTGAAAGGTCTACCACGGTAACCATGGGATGATACGTCTCCACTTTGAAGAATTTGTTGTATTTATCCACTGTGTCCAGTTCTATCACTTCTTCTTTCATCATCTGTCAATTTTATTTTCGGGCAAATGTAATACTTATTCTCGGGAATACCTATATCCGTGTTATAGAATGGCAGATATAAAACAAATGTAAAATCGAGCATTGGGGTAGAAACATCGGTAATTTGTATCATTGTCTATGGTTTCTTTTGCGTAATTTTGCCACATCCATAATTAAAACGACAAAAAGGAACAAACAATGAAGAACTTTGACTATCAAACCCCGACCCGTCTGATTTTTGGCCGGGATGTAGTGGCTGGACTGCCAGAGGTGATGCGCCCGTTCGGACGTCGCATCCTGTTGACATACGGTGGCGGAAGCATCAAACGTATCGGCCTGTACGACCGCGTGAAAGAACTGTTGAAAGACTTTGAAATCTTTGAACTGGGTGGGATTGAGCCGAACCCGAAATACTCTACCAGTGTAGTGGAAGGCGTACGCATCTGCAAGGAACAGCAGATTGACGTGATTCTTTCTGTGGGTGGCGGTTCGGTACTCGACTGTTCGAAAGCCATTGCCGGAGGTGCCAAATACGACGGCGAGACCTGGGACTTGATTATCGGCAAGGCTCCTACGCTGGCTGCACTGCCTATTGTGGACATCCTTACCCTGGCCGCTACAGGCAGTGAGTACGATGCCGGAGGAGTCATTTCCCGCACAGAGACCAACGACAAGGTGGCTTATATCGACCCGCATCTGTTCCCGGCCTGCTCTTTCCTTGACCCGACCTACACCTTCACGGTCAATGCCAAGCACACGGCAGCAGGAGTAGCCGATGCCATCAACCATGTGATGGAACAGTATTTCACTCATGCCTCCAATTCCGTGGCCGACGGTTTCTGTGAAACGTTGGTAAAGACCCTGATGAAATATGCTCCGATTGCACTGGAGAAACCGGACGATTACGAAGCACGTGCCGAAATCATGTATGCCTGCACCTTTGGCTGCAACGGTCTGCTGGCCCTCGGTACCGGCGGTTCTCCCTGGCCCATGCACGGCATCGAACATGCCTTGTCGGGATATTATGACATTACGCATGGAGAAGGTCTGGCCATCATTACACCACACTGGATGCGCCACGTGCTCAACGAGCGCACACAGGAACGCATCGTGAAATTTGGTGTGAACGTCTTCGGACTGGCTGCCGATCAGGCTCCGTCGGAAATTGCCGAGCAGACCATCGCACGTACCGCACAGTTCTTCAAGAGTCTGGGCATGCCGATGACCTTGCGTGAGGTAGGCATTGACGATTCCCGTCTGGAAGAAATGGCACATCACATTGCTGTGAATGAGGGACTGGACGCACCGGGCACGTTTGCTCCGCTGAACGAACAGGACATCCTTTCCATTCTGAAGGCTGCGCTGTAAACAATATGAAAATGCGGGGAACGGTAGACAAGTCGTTTCCCGCATTTTTTTAATCGCCGAGCATGGAATTTAGCAAGTCCATGATGACCATTTTCCGGAAAAGCCAGTGGCACATGCCACCGGGGATGCGCTGTATGTAGCCGCTGTCAAGATCGATTACATAAAGCGGACGTATGCGCCAGCTGTAGTTGTAGCGGTTCTGCCAGTCGTACATGCAGTATTCCCACCATCCTTCATCGGGACGCCACCATTCTCCCGTCACATAATTATTCTCCAGTCCCCAGCGGGTAGCTTCCAGCGCGTTGGGCTTTCCGCATTGATAATACACATGATAAGGCGCCATGCCAAGGTCGAGCGTGCTTCCCAGTGTTACGCGACAGACGATGATGGCTCCTGCGGAATAATGTCGGGCCGTACTGCGTGCCGGTGCAAAATAAATGCCGTTTCCAGCATAATTACCGCCACCTACGCGCCAGATTCCTACATCTCGTCCCCGGTAACTTCCCCGATTAGGGCACGCTACGATGGATTCGGCTGCGTCATTGGAGGTACCGTGAAAGAGGGTCAGAGTAGGTAAAAAGACTTCTATTACCGTCCATATCGCGCTTTCAATGATGATCAGCGAGCCATGCCATACCACGTATTTGATGATTCTGTAGGGTAAGAACAAAATCCATCGGATAAAATCGTCATGCCCTTCCTTGTCTTCTGAGGGTAAAATTACTTCCATCACATAATTGAACATTTCGAAGGAACAATGTACCAGGAGATTGAAAAAGACAGCATTGACAATTCTCAATGGAAACAGCAGGACATAGAACGGGAATTGCAGGAAATAGAAAATGAAACGCAGGTTCTCATTGGTGGCGTTGCTGAAACGGTTTTTCTTGAAGAAGATAAACCAGGGCTTTGCCAGGTATCGCTGCAGGGCATTAAGAAAGAAGAAAGGAAGACTCAACAGCCTGAACGTAAAGGTAAGGCTGGCCGATACGATGAAATAGGAGATAATGAGTATTTTCAGCAGCCAGTACAGCACCACCAGTCCCAAATAAATACCTAGTCCCCAGGTAATGATGTTCCATACTATTGACCAGAAACTCCATGAGGAAGAACCGGAAGACGATTTGGCAGGCGGAGAGTTTGCCTTTTGGGGCAAAGGAGAGAATTTCAGGTATTTGGAGTAGGCATATCCCCTTTGTGAACCGAACTCAATCTGTACCCAGTTGTTGCTTGATTTCTGAATGACATTGACCTCCTGTCCGCGACTGAGCTGTCCGACGCGCGCATAGCTGATGCCGGGTCCGGAACGCACGTTCAATACGGTGGTTGCGGTTCCCCTGCAGGGAAGAGACTCTTGTGCCGTGGCATAAGAAATCATCCAAAGCAGCATGATAAATATGTATATGAATCGTTTCATCACATCCTGTCTCTTATACAC
>ENA-OYHM01000052-OYHM01000052.1-human-gut-metagenome-genome-assembly--contig:-NODE-52-length-16411-cov-6.242786_pt1 | contig 16411 bp, 9 predicted proteins | sample MGYA00243762_ERZ652997 | MGnify/ENA primary metagenome ERZ652997 (study PRJEB26926, sample SAMN06165342) | human gut metagenome | biome: ENVO:00009003; feature: ENVO:2100002; material: ENVO:00002003...
AGATCCTGAGATGTCTCGTGGGCTCGGAGATGTGTATAAGAGACAGTTATTATACTTACTAGCATTAGCAGGAGTTATATTACCTAAAGTGTTTTTAAGTCCTAAGCTATTAAGTATATCATTATTCCAACTTAAATCATCTGCTGACCTAACGTTACGACGTTGTATTGGAGCAGCAGGAGATTGAAATTTAGGAATTAACAATCCACCATCTGCCTTCTTGGTAACTCTATCATCCTTAGATTTCTTTTTAGTCTTAGGCTTAGTCTGCTTCTTAGGAAGTTCCCTCTTAATGTGAGCAGTGCTACGTTTAGGAGGGTTAACAAGCTCCCACAAGTATCTAGCATTCTTGTCTGTAATAGAACTAAAATTAGGAGTAACAGTAATTTCAGTTGGAGTCGGAGCAGTATATATATTCCTTCTAGGAGTTACATCCTCATATCCGAAGTCTTTCCTATTCTTAACTGCTTCATCCCATACTTTATTGTACTCACGTTCAGTTACTGGTTGGAATATGTTTCTGTAAGACTTCTCCTTACTAATTCTAGCAGCTCCAGCTAATGGCTGTTTAGGGAATGGCTGATTAACAGCCCATGCAGCTAATGCCTCATTTTTAGCCTTCTGAATTTCTCTAGCTTCAGTTTGCTGAGTGAGCCTTTCATTTCTAATAATTTCATTACGTCTGTTTCTGTCCCCAATAGCTTTAGTTTGTGCTAGTTTATTTGGATCAGTTACGCCAGTAGTGGCATTATATCCAAATGAACCTCTAACACCTGGGGTTACTTGATTAGGAGCGGGTAGTGCTAATAGCTCAGAAGATTTAGCTACACTTTGGTTCTTACCTCTAGCCCTTTTATAAGCTTGGGGATGTATAATTCTGTTATAAGCATTTCTTAGTCCAGGAATCTTTATAGTAGGAAGTTGAGCATTGCCTAACCACCTCTCTCCAGGTCCAAACTTATGCTGTAAAGGCAAATCTCCGGAGTATGTAGTTACTGGTTTACTGAAATCATAATATGGAGTCGTTTTAACTTTAGCTACACCCTTACCCTTGCCAAAGCCTCCCCAAGATTTAGCTTCTTCGAGTTGAATACCTGTATCTTTAAGAAGCTTATTTTGGGCATCAATGCTAGTAGCACCTTCCACTTTCTTAGCAAGTTCAGCATCTACCTTTCTCCATCCTTGTGCAGTCTTCATCCATACTTTATCAGTAGATTTAGCAGCGTCTACATGAGACTTTGCTTTAGAAGCTCTATGTGTAGCAGCAGTTCCTCCTAATACTAGTTGCAATGAGCTTAGTATATTTCTCCAATCTCCTACAGTCAAAGATTCTCCATTTTTAACTTTATTCCAACTATCAATATACTCACCACCGTTGGATAATCCTTGATAAGTTGCTAATGCTGTTGTCATTAATGGGGCAAATCTGCCGACATTCTTAATCATTCTAGGAACCTTAGCTGCTTTAGCAAATGGGATAAGAGATATTGCATCTAAAACATAGCTTCCTGCATTATTCCATAACGCTTGTCCAAAACTCTGTCCCTCCATCATATCAGCAGCTTGATTAGCAGCTGTAGATGCAGCCCCTATACCAGCTGACGCAACTGAGCCCACTCCAGTAAAACTAGCTAACAAACTGGTAACATCTCCAACTAAAGCCCCAGCCCTAGTTATATCTGCTTTAGACCATTGAGTATGAGGTTTAGAGTCATTAGTAGCCTGTTCTTCAGATTTACCAGATTCTTTAGCCTTAGTTTTGGCTTCTTTAGCCTTAGTTTCTTCTATTGATTTAAAATATCTCTGATCAGCTTGACGATTTCTCTCATACATTTCTTCATTAGCACGCTTGTTTAAAATGTTCCAATCAATTACATTACCTTGCTGTGCTTTTAAAATCCCACCTTCTGCTTTATATTTTGGAGAAACAGCCATATTATACAAATATTCAACACGATCCTTACCAGTTTGAGTAGTAAGAGCTTCTACCCATCTAAGTTGTCTAGTTTTAGGGTTATAAACTCTAATAAGCCCTGTGCTCGGATTGTAACTATCAGGAATTACATATTCTCCCGAACTTAACTGTTCTAGCCTGTATGAATCATTACCCTCCTTCTGGGCACGTAAGTCAGCAGCTCTTATGTAATAATCCAAGTCATTAGCCAGTCTTTGAGCTGCTGTAGTTCCTGGGACTGTTTTACCAATATTTACAGAGTCATAATATCCAGAACCATCTTCTCTATGAAGAGGAACAGTTTGTGTACTTTTATCAGGATTTAAATCATAGGCACTAAAACTTAAAGACCATGGATTCTCATATCTGGATTTGTATACACCTTCGAAATTATACGGAGTTACCTCAGGCAAAGTAGAAATTGTGTTATAGTTCCCTATATTAGAAGCTCCTAACTGTCTTATACGTTCCTCTTCCGCAGCTTTAGCATCAGCATGTAATTTCTCTTCTTGAGCAGTATTCCTAGCATCCACTTCTTTCTGAGAAGCTTCATCTAGTGCTCTTTGTTTATTATCAATATAAGCTTGAATTGCCTCATCAGTATATCCTTTCTGTCTAGCCTCAGCTTCCCATTGCTTTCTCAAATCGCCTCTTACATCAGTCGTGGCAGTTTGTTCTTCTTGTGGCTTTAACCATCTATCTAGACCTCCACCGCCTAGTTCTGCAAATGCATTATAATCATTGTTGTCTAAAGTTCCATTATTAATAGCCTCTACAAAGCGTTTAGATCTGTTGAGAATTTCATCAGCACCAATAGTACCTTCTAGATCATAACCACTCAACATTTCTGGAGTTATACCACCAGCTATGTCTGCCATTAATTTCAATCTATCTTCCTCGCTTCTGCGATTAAAGAAATTATCGTTATCTATGTCATTGCCTCCGTACCATCTCCTAGATACTTCTCCAGTGAAATACTTATTAAAATCAAACTTCTCTTTCTTAGGAGCTGCTACTGTAGGCTTCTTATATGTATTCATGCTTTTAATATAGTCTAGAACATAGTCCCCAGCTCTATTATTAGCATTATTATCGGTATTCTTCTCTCCTCCCAGGAAATTCTTATCAAATTGTCCTGTACTACTTAATGACTTATCAGAAACGTTGAATGTACCGTCTCCATTTAATGTAACAGTTCCGTTCTTGATTCCGTCAATAAGTCTAGAAGTGGCTGTTCTGAATGCATCAGCCTTCTTTCCAGAAAGGTTGTTATTTGTAATGTAAGTATCTACATTTCTATATAATCCAGATATTAGATCTGATTTATTATACTTACCTACGTCTTTCCATTCAAATAATTCTGGTTCTTCTGGAGATTTACCGCCACTGTTATACTTTCTAATTACTTGTGACATACTTATATAAACTAAGAAAGGAACATATACTTAATCATATATGCTCCTTTCTAACTTTGTAAATGATTATCTAACTCTTCTAAGTTTAGAACCATTTCTAGCGAATGTTGGTTCCTCTTGAGGAGCTTCTCCAGGCCCCATTCCGCCTTGCATTGCTTGAACTAGTGCTTGACATACAGCCATTGCAGCTTCACAATTCTGTGTCTGTACAGCTTGAGCTGCTACTTGAAGAATCTGTTGCATTGGGTCTTGAGCTCCACCTTCTGGTGCTCCACCTTCTACCGGTGCTCCTTCTGCTGGTGCAGCTGCTGGTGCATCTTGAGGTGCAGGAGCTGGGCCACCTTGTTGCATAAATTTAATTGATTTACTTTGAATTCTCATGTTAAATTACTGTTTAACGTTAAACCTTAACTGTCCTACAAAGGTAGTTATAGTTAATGGAACTAACAAGTTAATCTTTCTTTTCCACATATTCAGGTTCACGTTGGTCTTGTTGCTTTAAATATTCAAACATCTTCTTACCAAGTGCCTTATAATCTTTATCTGACTTACTTTTACTAGCTCTTTTAGCCATCCGAATCAGAGTCTTAGTGTTCTTTCTACTGAAGATTCTCTCTCCTCCTTCTAGTTCCATTTGAGTAGAACCATCAGGAGCGATTACTTTCATAGTAGGTACTTCATCATCATCTTCTATATCAAGTTCGTCCCCCTCACTTATTCCAGAGCCTTGATTAACTTCTAGTACTAATAGTACGTTATCCTCTTCAGCTATAGTGTCATCGTTTGGGTTGCCCTGATATATTGAGATTACTTCTAAATCCTCATCTATAAAGATAATGTCAAGAGGAATATCAGTATCTTTCATCCAAAATCCTACAGTCTGAGGTTCATCGTAAACAAACAGCATACCCTCATCTTCAGCTAAGGACTTTCTGCCTTGTAATCCCTTAATTTTATCTTCTTCTGATTCGGCTACTTTAACATTATATGTTCTATCACCTATCTCTATTCTCATTTGTTACCAATATTTAGTGAGTCTAAATCCAAACTTGCAAAGTATAGTGCTCTATTTCCGTAGTCTATAATAGACAAAGTCCTCTCAAAGAAGTCAGAGCCTATAATGCCTATAATATTATATCCCTCTATTTGAAGCTGTCTTCTTACTGATGATAAATCAGATTCCATAAATATTACATCTCCTATAGATAGTTCGCCTATAACTACATCTACTGTCATTTCCTCAGTAGAACCACCTATTCCATGATATTGTACATCTACTGTATGACTAAATACAAACAGTTCTTGATGTGTTCTATAATAATCTGAATCTATAAGTGATGTGTTAGCACCAGTATCTATTATAAAATAAGCAGTTTGATTACCTACTTGGCTCTTAACTACAGGTATGTTACAAGCTTCTGTATATTTATTCTCAAAATATAGTAAAGATTCTGTATTAGTAGGTCTATTATTACACCCCACAGCTAAGAAGAGCATGATAATTAATAAAGCAATTCTTCTCATTGAATTTCTTTTAATATTCCGGTATTGTCGATAGTATTATTAAGTATCTCATGTACTAACAACTTACCTGCCTCAATAGCGGACTCATCATCGCCCTTCTTCATTAGCTCTTCAAGCTTATTAGTTACATCTAAGTTAAATATAATCTCATTACGTTCAATCTCTGCATGTTGTACTAACTCGCCACCATCTTCCTTACTAACTACTGGTATGCCTTTATTAGTTACATCTTTAAATTCTGGATTTACATCTTCTAAATGATGCTTATTCTTATGTAATGCTCCCTCCGGAATTACATTAACTTTACCACCAGATTTAAATTCTGGAACAGAGGCTTTAGTTTTATTAAGGATAGAGTTAGCCCATTGTAATTCTTTATCCAAAATCTTTATTCCGTTTCTACCTATAGCCATACTTCTATATCCGCCATTTAAAGCTATTTGATTTCTAAGTCCTATGCCACTGTAGTTAGATGCTGCAAATGCATCTTGTGCTTCTTCATTAATATCGGCAACTAAATTCTGCTGTCTCTTAGCTTCAGATATTTGAGCATTGGCTTTCTTTCTGGCTCTATTACTAAATAATCCATACTTCTTACCACTCTTAGTAAGAGCATCGTCTACCTTAGCTAGAGACCCTCCGTAAGCAGAACCTTGCTGTTCCCAAGTCTCATTATCTTTATTAATAGTATTAGCTCTTTTACCAAAGGCACTATTTATAATGCCTAATCCGGTTAAATTACCTAATGTAGAACTAAATATAGAATCTTGAGTTGTCATTCCATCAGTACCACCAGTAATGGCATTAATTCCATCTGATACTAAACCTCCAACTTTCATTGTTCCTCCTATCACAGGATTAATTTGCATAGCCATGTTAGCAGCAGCATCATATGCATTATCTATACCTCTAGTAATAGATCCTTTAGGACCTTGATAAGCATTATTCTCAGGCATAAATGATCCTACTACGTCAGCTACTTGACTAGCAACATTTACGGTACTGCCTATATTGGACTTACTAAAGATACCATTTCTAGATCTTCCTCCAGAAGGATTTAACGTATTAATAGGAGGCATAGGTGGTAATGGACTGAAACTGGAACCTCCATTCTGTATAGGAGCAAGCAAACCTGCCTGCCCCTTCAGAATTCTTCTTTTATAAGTGTTATGCATAGCTTATTGTAAATAATGTCTTTAATGCAGTAATTATAGCCAGCTCTTCACCAGTATATCTAACTCTAATCTTAATGTACTTATCTCTTAACCTAGTTTCTTTCCTACCACTCCACCAATCAGATACATCTATATCATCTATATTATATCCTAATGTTCTTAAATCACTAGGCATAAAATTCTCAACTGGTGTACTTTCAGAAATATCAAAACCTTTAAGGTCATTAGGTATTGGAGAATTACCTACAGATATAGGAACCTTATTAATTACTTCTCCATTTACATTAGATTTATTCCAAGTTGGCTCATTCTTCTGCACAAAGGTAATAGAATTAATCTGTACATCCCAAACATCTTCCTGATAATTCATATTACCTCTTAGACGTCCAGCTGTAGGGTCTTTAATATCTACTGCTTTAGCATGAGTCCATACTCTAAATTCATTTAACTTCTCATTATATACTATTTCAGTTCCAGATAAGTTAACATAATCTTTATTAGGGGCAGTTTTCAATCTATAGTAATCCTCTACTTCATTAAAAGTATCTACTCTAGCATAATACAGAGGGAACATAGTAGATTTATCCATAGCTCCTGTTGCTATTCCATTTCTAGATATGGGTCTTTGGGAACCTCTTAAATTTAAGAAATTTCTATTATATAAGATGTCAGAGCCATTATATTGATAAAAGTCTTTAGTAGCTTCTTGTCTTATATACATATTCTTCTTATCGTCATGGAAGTCGTAAACCTCACCTACAATTTCATAATGGAATGAATCTGGTTTAGCTTTATTACTAATAATATGCAAATTGTTAAATATCTTATGAACTGATGGATTGTCAACCACTACAAATTCATACTCAAACGGATGTTGTTTACCGTACCAGAAACAGGGTTTAATTGGATCTTTTATATCTATGATTCCTGCCTGACCATGTTTCCAGAAGTCCGTAGTAAGATTCAAGCCGTCATTCACTCCGTTCTCTAGAATTTCTTTAGTAGTAATAGCAATACTAGATTGATATAATCCTAAATTATATGATAGATAATCTTTCCATCCAGTTAAATATTCATTAATATCTGTGGGAACTGTTCCAGACTTGTATCTAGCGGTAATATCACATTGAATATTTAATTGAACTACAGGATACTTCCAATCTGGTTCAGAAAGCATTACTAAGTGATTACCTCCTCTAATGTCGAAATGCTTGTAAAATCCAAAATTGTCTCTAACAATACTGAAAGTCTTCTCATAAGTAACTCCAGTTTTATCATCGTTAGGAACAGCTCTATTTACTAAATCTAATTCCGTAGATTTCAACCCGCCATAAGTACCCCATTCATCAATAACAACATTAGACAGAATAACTCCATCTTGTGATGTAGAACCTTTCTGAGAAGAACCCAATTTACTTATCCATTTAGAAGTATCCCTATCGAAGCTAAAATATACATTATCAATATTCTCTGAGTAAGACGGAACCCAAGAATAGAATGTAATCCATTTACCTAAAACTTCATTATAACATATATTCCAAACTTTCTCTTCAAATCCGTATAGATTATCATAGAATGTGAACATTACGTCTTGCTTGAATCTATTATAATGACTCTTAACATTCCTAACTCCTATTATTGGAGTCAGCTCACGCTCAGTTAGACTAATGTTCTCATTTAGAAACTCCTGTATCTTAAAATCTGAAATAACTTCAAATTGTTTGCCATTAGTTCTCCATATCTTCCTTCCTACTGTATCCACTCCATAGACGTAATAGGGAGTCTTGATGACACTTTCCGGCCACTGAGTACCAAATGTATCTGACAGCATCATTGGATTCTCTGGCAGCACGTTAGAAGTGTTTATGAAGACATTTCCACCCGAACCTTCTCCAGCAACTGCACGTTCATTGACTGGAATAAGAGCTACTCCATGTTCAAATATGCAAAGTAGATTACCGAACCATTCAACCATCTTCATTAATCCTCCATAAATTCTAGGATAATCCCTATAATGAGTAAACTGGAATACTCTAAGTCCATTCTTGAAAGCATCATTAATAGCTAAATCAGAGTACAATATCCTAGTATCAAATCTATTCTTTATATAAGGCACTTCAGGTAATGTATACGAGACTTTCTCTCCAACTGTACTTGCAAACCCTTCATTTACTACAGACGATTCTGGAATTTTATAATTACCATCTGTACTCATTTCTTGTAAGGGATAGAATCCCCTTTTAAGTCCAGTAAGTCCTTCCTCACTCGGATAACTATAATCAAGAGACCTTATAGATAGATTTCTGGAAGTATAGTATTTAACGGTAATCCAACTTCCAAGTCTAATTGCATTAACGTCTCCTCTGTTTATCTTCTCATTCTTCTCTTTATTCTCATTATCATAGTTATCTTTCCAAGTATTATCGTCTACTATCTCATCATTTATAGGAGCTGACGGGTCTTGGAAGTTTCTATTAAGTCTATGAGTATAATTGCATATATAACAATCTCCTCTATAATAAGTCTTGACATAGCCAGAAACATCTCCTACTGTAGTTAATTCATACTTACTGATTACATCCTCTATACTGACTCTGTCTCCTATAGCATAATAAGGAGATGTATCATCATATCTAGTAGTGAAATATTGTTTATATGCTGACGTACCATATCCCGGAGTATATATGTTTATTATATTACCTATGGTAGTATTTCCTATGATTCCTAGATATGGAGAATAAATACCTCTTACTAAATTAGAAGCCTCTTTAGTCTTATTGTCTGATTTAATATACCTAAATCTAAAAGCTTCTTCAGCCTCTCCTGCTCTACCTCTAAATGAAGTATCTTCAATTGCAATTAATGGTACATTGTCGCCAACTCCCACTATTTTAGCATTTACTAAGTTATCATCTGAGTTAGCCTTATATCCTGGTACGAAGTAGTTTCTCTCATTATATACATCAATATCAAGATACTTAGATGTAGGCTGTACTCTAGAGTTCTTAGTGAGATATTGTGTTCCAGTGAATAATGAATTAAAGTATCCCTGATTAGTGGAGTATTCTGGACATATTGCTGCTCTAGCTCCCAACTCTGATGAGTTTGAATCAATGCTCATTAATCTTTCAGAATAGTTCTGATTTAGGATTCTATCATCATCCAAGAACCTTTCAATTTTATATTCTTGAGCAGTTGGTATTGCTGGTACTTCAGAATTTATGTCTCTAGGTAATACATATGCTTGTGCTAAAATCGTAGGAATTCTCTTCTGTCTTACTATAAAGAATCCTTTAACTTTATCTTTTAAGTATTCTGCAATCTCTGTAGGAATGAATACTCCAATTCCACATACTGTAAAGTCTCCTGAATCTGGAACATAATCTATTTTAATAACACCCTTAGCATTCTCATAATTCTGCGAATCTTCTATCTCGTAAGTTTCTTCATCAACTGCTATATATGTTCGTTTACCCTCACTATCAAACAAGTCGGTAAGCCCATCTAGAGTATATCCATCAACTCCAAATAAATTATCTCTGGTTGGAATTTTATTCTTACCTCTGATATTGTATGCTGGAGATAGAGTTCCGTCAGTCATTACCCATACTATGGCAAGTCTATAAAACTCCTCATTCCAATATCCAACATAATTATAGATGTTCTTAGTATTATAATACTCTCCAGGGGTATTCGAAACACTTATATCAGTATAGGTATTATCTACATATCCTATAAGGTCCTCAGATTTCTTCACATCAATATATGGGAGAATTCTTAAGCTTATATCAGTTAAATCCTGATACATTTGATCTGGCTTATTAAAGTTACCCAAGAACAGCATGTTCTGACATACTGCTTGGGCTTTAACTTTATCAGCAATCAAATATTGCATATTTATATCTGATATAGGAATCTCAACTGCATTTTCATCTCCAGTAATGATTATATTACATATACCATTTCTTACTGGATATTTCTTCTCTATTTTAAATGCAGTTACAACTCTATTCTGGCTAATATCTGATGTACTTCTAGTATAGTAAACTTTTAGATAATCATAACTTCCATCAATGTCTGATACTAAGAAGTTGATAGATTTATGACTATTTTGATCAATAAATCCTCCATTAATAGAGAACGGATCACCATCATTTCCTATAAAGCATGATATAATACCTGATTCTGCTACGAAATCAGTTTCGTTATCATCAGCATCTGCATATTTAAAGTACAATACGTAATTTCCTACACTTAAATTTCCATGATGTAAAACCCCATTGAATGTTAATGAGGAGATTGTATTAACTCTTTTATAAAGAGATGTATCTAAATCGAATTGATTCTCGTCATATAGATTAGTGTCGTTATTTCCGATTCTATCTACTACTTCATAAGTATTGTTTTGAAGTACAGAGAATCTAGTGTTTATTAATCTTGGTATGTTTCTATTGTCATTAATAATAAGGTTAACTGAGCCATCGTAGGAAGACTGAGTAACGATATCTACAGGATTATTTAAACTAAATCCTAATAACTCTGTATCTAAGTCTATTATACTTCCAGCCTCAATGACCTCATCGCTATTAAAGCCTACATCGCCTGGATGTCTACCCTCATTATCTATATCCTCAGACAGTCTAAAGTTGCGCAATGGATTGTATTCATATACAATCTTACCTTCAGGCTTTATCTGGCTTAGGTAATAAGATATGCTTAGGGTTTGGAAGTTTAAATTGCTAATTGTAAAACTGCCCTCGGATAATTGTACCATTACTCGTATACGCTTAATTTACCCCAATTGGTTCCTACTGCTTTACTATCTTTAAATTCTATATCTGTTACTGGCAAGCCGTCGAAATACCAAGTAGCTTCTCCACCTGCGACTATCTCGAACTGTTTAGTTACTTTAGTAACTTGTTTAACCATGAGAGTACCGTCTTGTACTTTTAGGTTTCTAACTACATTTGCCCCAGAGGATACAGTTGCCAATTTAACATCTTTGTTCTCTTCTGCATAGTATATGGCACCTGATATGAATGGTTTATCATCATAGTCAAGAGGTACAACTGTATTATCATACAATACTGCAACAGTTCCGAATGTACTGCCATCTGCTACTCCAACAGCTGCATTATATACATCCTCCATTCCTGGAGCTTCTACTGTAACTTCAACTGGGATGTTAAAATCTTCATTATCTACATGGTTAAATGTTGCTAGCTTAACTATTTCTGTAACATCTTCCTCCTTAACCTGTTCTTCTCCGCTAATGATGGCATCCACCTGTTCTAGCACCTTATTAACTTGTTCCTTAATAGAGTCGCTAGTATATATAAAGGAACCGTCCTCTGAAATTAAAACCTCGTCACCATATGTAGAGGAACAAGTAAGATTACCTTCCACTGAAGCATCATACTCAGCGTTGTATACATAGTGTTTCTTATTCAAAGAGAAGAATGTATGAGCTACTGCTGTTCCCTTTTGAATAAGTACATTTTTAAATGTTCTGTATACTATTTCAGTCATTTCCAAGGTAGGATATGAGGAATTACCATAACAGAAGTCTTCTACCCATACATAATCGTTACCATCGTACCATAGCAATATTTGGGTAGAGCGCCCTCCTAAGAATTTATCACTTTTACTCTTTATATGTTCATAGGTGTTAGAGCTATCATCAAATACGTTAGAATGATTGTATGCTCCTGGATTTCCGACAATTACACATATAGGTCTTTCAGCAATAACCTTTTGAATAACCTCTTTTACTTTATCTCTAAAATCTCTAACATGTAAATCGTCCTTCTCCTTTATCTGCCATACACCAGTATCTCCCATTCCTCCATAGTAATTGGGTCTACTCTTGGCATTAGTAGAATCTCTCCAGAAATAGTCTATTATTTCTCTCTCAACACGACCTCTATCCCTGGCTCTAAATCCAATTTCTTTAGTATTAATAAGTCTTCCGTCTAAATCCTCAACTGGATTAAATCCAAATACGTCTGGAATAGTATCTTTAGTAATAAACGGTACATATGGGTTTGTTAGAGTTATAGATGTACTAACTGTATTAGTGTATAGTCTAGATAAAGTAATCACAGTTAACCTTAGTCTATTAGCAGTATCATCCCAATCGAATTTAAATTGTTGCCCTATAAGGTTGTTACTAGCATCGAAGAACTTACTGTCGTCAACATCATCCTTAGACTCATCCCAGGTAGAAGTTTTATCTATTTGGAATTTATACTCCTTATATCCATTAATATTACCTGGTTTGGCAGTACCTATTAGAGTAATTTCAGGAATTGTCATTTTAGGCTTAGTTTCTTCGTTATCTCTAGATACTTCTATTTCTGTTTCAATACTAGCTTCATTTACTTTAAATGGATACTTTTCAGCTCCTTCAAGTTCATGCACTGGATTCACTGAATATACAAATTCAGTTTTAGAGTTCTTATAAGTGTTATATTCTTTAGCTTCATTAGTCATATAAGACCCGTCACTAATAATAGGAGTACTAGGAAGTCTACTTAGTAATTTAAGTGCATCCTCTATATTAAATACTAACTTGTTAAGAGTATCTACATCTAAATTAGCAAAGTCATCTACGAATGATTCATCGGTTCTAAAATACTGGGCATTATATAGAGTAGTTGTAAACATCCATCTATATCCTACTGTAGTATAATAGTCTTTATTGTCAGTATTTAATTTATAAGCTATTCTAACTAGATACAGTCTTCTTGGTTGTAGAACTCCAAAATTAAAAGTTTCGGTAAATGAACCATTGTAACTTCTTCTTCTTGGAGCTGTATATGTCATTACCTTTGAAGCAGTGAATATATCATAAAATTCAAATATTACAGATTCTATAGCTGTACCATGTCTAGGATAAGCTTCAAGTCCCCAAGTAAGTGTCATAGAATCTGGATTACAATAATATCTCCAAACTTTCATACTTATATCACCACTACCTAGCTTTGCTAAGTTAATAGACCCATTAATTTCTAATCCAGGTAACTTAGTATACTCCATACACGGAATAGCACTATACACTAGAGTATCATTCTCTACGTTCTCCTTTATTGGCAAATTAAGTTGTCCTCTAACCTTTCTGTCATATAAACCAGTATTTAAGTCGTATATAGGCCATGATTTATCAGAAGCAGGATTTGTATGAAATGGCAATGTATAAGTAGCTTTGCTAGAATCCCTGGAAGTACTGAACTGAGTTCCTAGAATAACATTGCTAGGAGAATATTCAGAAGAGTTACCGTAATAGGAATTATAAGATGTATTTACATCAGCAATGTTTGTAACTATGCTACTGTCAGGAGAACCATAAATTCCGTCTGGACAATTGTATTTATACTCCACTTCAAAGATAACAGCCGCATTTTTAGCCGGAACAGTTACCTCTATATCATCATAACTTACATCTGCATCTGTGGTATTTCTATATCCGAATGTAGAAACTCCTATAGAGTCTATAACATTTAAACTAGCTACTAAGTATAAATTTCCAAATACCTTATTATTATAGGTATTTACTGCATGCTTCTTTCTAAATTCGTCTACATCTGTACTTTCAGAATTACTCATAGTCTGAATAAAGTATCCAGAATTAAACTTCAATATTGGAGATGCTGATGCATCAAATGTTATAACTTTGTTATTAGCATCAAATCGTTTTAATTGGCTAGTAATGTCTCTAAGATTATTATTAGAGTCTAATACTGCTACAGACAGAGTTAGTAGTTTATTCTTCGGAGATGTTGCCTTACTTCCGGATGCATTCAAGAAATTTGATATAAATAGCTTTAAGCTATTAACATTTGCAGAGTCTAGAAGTATAGTAAACTTATCTCCAGAGCGTAAGATAGTATCTTTGGGGAATATTTCAACCTTCACTATAGTTTGATCTAAAATTCCGTTTAAATATTTAAAGTTACTTGGAGATATAATTACTTTAGCTCTTTCTAATTCTTGACTACTAATGTTTCGTTCAGGGGAAGGAAATGAACCTATCTGTCCTTTATTAGTAAGGGGGTTATAAGATGCAACATATATAATCCCTCCATACTCTTTAATTCCAACAGGAACATAACCAGCAGGTAAGTAAGCAGTCTCTACTCTACCATTACCCATATCATTTTGAAGTACAAACTCATTGCCATTATATGTTATTATAGTAGCATTGAGAGCATTAGTAAGCACATTACTAGGAGTAGTCAATGGATTTAAATCCATTATTATTCCTTCCCCAAATGTATTAATTGCTTCTTTCTTCATATTATAAATATTCGTAGTTATTATTGCTTACTAAGATATCTTCAAACTTAGCAGCCCTATCTCTTGTAAATGCAATCTCTGGAGATTCACATCTAAGTTTATCCTTCTTATAAAAGTACCCTAAATCTATAGGCATTTTAAATTTAAGAAAGTATTTATTGCCGGAGAACGTTAACTTACATTCGTCTAGAATTTTATATACGAACTTATTCTCGAATATGTAATATTTCTTCTTGCGTCCTCTTTTATTCTTTGATGCCATAAAGTCTTCATATTCTTCATCTGTAATAGCTATATAATAATATCCATCCCACTGAATATTCTTTCTCTTATACATCATTCTTACTTTAGTTCGCATCTTCTTTCTGTAATATCTAAAATGCTTTATAGAATTACGTGTTAGTTCTCCTATATAGAACCAATATTTATATTTATGACTATTAATTAAAGTATCGCCTCCAGATACATTAATAATATATATTTGTCTCCATCCATACTTAAGAATCCTTCTAATATCAGCATTACTAAGATACGGAAACTCTTTCTTAACGGCTTCTATATAGTCTGTATACTTCTTAATAATACTGCTTTCCGGCATTTGTATTCTCAGTTATGATGTCTTTATTAATATTGTCCAAGTATACTAATTTCTCTTTAAATATGCCATGATTCTGATAGTTAAATATCATAGAATATGCTGAGAAATTAGAATTTAAGAAATCTATATCCTTCCATTTACCATGCCTTCTAGCATTCTTGAAATCATCTCCACTAAATTTCTTCATAGCTATAAATGACTTCTTACCTCCAGTTGGCAGTTCAAATCTAGCACTATTATTAATAACATCATCTATTACTAATTTAACTGCATACTTAAATACTTTCTTAGCAATTACTTCTTTATGTCTATTTCCTATTAATTCCTCGCACTTCTTAGTTTCTAAATCAAGTTTACTAGTATCAAAGTTAGCAAACATATCATGAATATTGAAGGCGTACCCTAAAGCATAATTCATTATCACTTCATCGGTTTATATGATTTATTAAATATCTTTCTATTCCAACTAGTTTTGGCATCTAATATAGTATTCATTTCATTTTGATTAATATAGATAGAAACTCTAGCCGCATCACACAATTTGAGCCATCTTTGTTCTAATAATTGTGCCTCTTGCAACATGTTCTGATTGTGATTCTTCCAACCTTCTTTAAACCTCTTAGTAACTGCACAGTAGCAAGCTATAGCCTCTTTCTCTTTCTCATTAATCTCTGGAAGACCTTCCTCATCTAATATTATGCCTTTATATAAGATATTGACTTGACCATAATTCTTGTCAAAGTATAAAGTATCTCCCACTCTTTCATATTTGGCATATTTACCACTTGTATAGAGTGGATCACTATACATCTTTCTAGTCTCTATATAATTCTCAATAAATTGTGAAGCATAATCTCCGTTAACTGTGTCATTAGTAACGTAGTTCCACTCTTCAAAATTATATGTAACTGCTTCTACTATATCACAATTACATGGTAGTTCTACAGTATTGTCAGGACATTGAATGCTAGTAGTATATCTATATAGTCTAGTCCTTCTGTTGCCTATTTTATTCCATGCAATTAGACCAATTTCTTCAAATTCCTCTGGTTTTAGTTCCAGATCATATAATAGATTAGCAGTATAATATGCTGCATTAAAATTCTCCATTATTGTGGCTGTTGGTCATTAGGTGTAATAGGCATAGCAAGTTGCCTATAATATCTTATCTTCTTCTCAGTTAGTCTTTTCTTAATTTCTGCATCAATAAAGGTCATATTATTAATGTCTACTGGTGAACAACATCCATAGTAATCAAGTTGTCTAGGGTCTTTAGGTATAGCCACTACTGTTAATTGCTTAATAAGCGGAGCATTAAATATAAACCCATCATACATATTATTCTCATTAGGAGTAGTATCTATCCATACATAAGGCTTACGTTTACCTCTCCTTCTGTATCTGTCTCTTATACACATCTCCGAGCCCACGAGACATCTCAGGATCTCGT
>ENA-OYHM01000075-OYHM01000075.1-human-gut-metagenome-genome-assembly--contig:-NODE-75-length-14423-cov-12.705944_pt1 | contig 14423 bp, 11 predicted proteins | sample MGYA00243762_ERZ652997 | MGnify/ENA primary metagenome ERZ652997 (study PRJEB26926, sample SAMN06165342) | human gut metagenome | biome: ENVO:00009003; feature: ENVO:2100002; material: ENVO:00002003...
ACGACTTCATAGATGACAGTGAGAAGACCGTATTGGTAGTGGACTGCGAAAACTCTGACCCGTACAAGCTGTGCGCCACGCTCAAAAACCTTGATTATGAGGTCATGCAGAAAATTACGGCGATCATTCTCTTTGATGACGTACATACCGCTACGGCATGGCGGATTCTTGAAAACTACACCCGCATCCCCGTTGAACATATCATGATTGAGCGGATCAAGCAGAACAAATCACTGGTAGACATCAAGCTCACCGCAAGAGCCTGTCAGGAACACTACCAGAAGCAAGTGGATTCCTTCGTCATCGTCTCAAGCGATTCCGACTACTGGGGGCTTATCTCTTCCTTGCCGGACGCCAGATTCCTTGTCATGATTGAGCGGGAAAAATGCGGACCGGATATGAAGGCGGCACTCGCAGAATCCGGGATATTCTACTGCTATCTGGATGACTTCTACTCCGGCAACAGCGAGGACATCAAGAAAAACGCACTGTTCAAGGAGATGTACCGCTGGATTGACAACTCCGTTCACCTGAATGTCAACGATATGTTTGATGCAGCTCTGCGAAACACGAGGATCGAAATGTCTCCCGCAGAGCGGCGGCAGTTCTATGAGAAGCACATCAGGCACATGACGCTGACTATCGACGAGAACGGAAACGTCAGCATTGAACTGAAACGCGGATAGCCTTGGTTTCTATTCCGGGAGGAATGTGGATGGACAACAGATTCTATTTTGGATTCAATACATCGGAGGAACGGAAAAAGCGCAGAAAAGCAGAGCTGTACTCCATGAGTGAGCAAGTCAGCACCTTCTTTTGGGATGAAGCCCCGCAGCATGGTTTGGAAATGCGTGAGGGACAGCAGGATATGTCCTTTGAGATTGTGGACGCCCTCATAAACGATCAGCATTTTGCGATTGAAGCTGGCGTGGGCATTGGAAAGTCCTTTGGCTATCTTGTGCCGGTGCTGCTGTACAGCAAACGCATGAACAAGCCGGTTATCATCGCAACCTCGACCATTGCGCTTCAAGAACAGCTCTGGCGCGATGTCCACGCGGTAATGCCCCTTCTTGGGCTGAACAGAGATGTTATCCTCGCAAAAGGACAGACCCATTATCTCTGCAACAAACGCGCAGATGAGTATATGTGTGACCCGAAAGCAGACCCACCGGACGCGATCAAAGAAGGAATCAAGCAAGGGTATGAGGAACGCAAGGATTTCCCGGAGGTTTTGCCGCAAGGAGTCTGGGACAAGGTAAACGTGCAGCGGTTCAGCATGAAGAATTGTGGCTCCTGTGAAAAGAAGTGCAAGTATTACAAGGTCCGCGCAGCATTAAAGTTTACGGATGGAGTGGTACTGTGCAATCAGGATTTTTTAACCCAGCATCTCATGAAACTCCGGCGCGGTCAGGAAGGGCTGATTAACGCCGCCGCTGATCTGCTTGTCGTGGATGAAGCACACAACTTGGATGATAAGGTGCGGAGTGCCACAACGGAGCGTTTCGGGCAAGGTATGCTCTTTGGAATGATTAAGAGCGCATTCTATGAGCTGCGATCCTTTGACCAGAGCAGTGTGTCAGGTGAAAAGCGAGAGGCAGAGAGCGCAATCATCGCCTTCTATAACTGCCTGAAAGCACAAGTCCAAAAGCAGATCAACGAGGCAAAACAGGATATGCGCTACGCTGACCGCTTTTTCTTTGACCAAAACGGCAGTGCGGTTGAGCTGCTTACTGAAATGAACGCCGCCATACACAACCTTTCGTCCAGCATTCAGATTTATTCCAGCATGGATTTCAGAAACAACCGTTCCTTTGCTGCCTCTGATGATCTGGATGCCGTCAGCGAATCCCTTTCGGAGCTTCTTGACCAGATAGACGATATGCTGATCTGGATCGAGCAGCACGGCAGCAACACGGAACTCGTCTATTGCCCTAAAAACACAAAAGAAATTGTGAGCCGCCTATACTTCAATGGTGATGAAAGAACCATCTTGACCTCTGCCACGCTGACGAACGCCACGAGCGGGTCTCTGGAAGAACAGTATTCTTACTTTATCAGCAATACCGGCTTTCCCGCTGGTGATCGCGGCTGCTTATCCGAGCCAAAGCCTTCCCCATATCCATACGATGAACACGCCATGATCTACTATTGCGACGATCTCCCGCACCCGACCAGAGAACATGAAGCCTTCATTGAAAAGGGTGTGGAGCGACTGCTTGAGATCCTGAGCATTTCCAATGGAAAGGCACTCGTGCTGTTTACGGCAAAGACCGACATGGAAGAGGTCTACTCCATTCTCAGCGAGAAAAATCTTCCGTACAAAATCCTGATGCAGCAGCCGGGATCGTCGCAGGACAAGGTGCTGAATGAGTTTAAGGAAGATACGAACTCCGTGCTTCTGGGGACGGGCGCATATTGGGAAGGTATCAGCATTGAAGGAAAAAGCCTTTCCAATGTCATCATTTTCCGGCTCCCGTTTCCTGTCCCCGATCCAATTATCGAGTATAAGTGTTCCGTCGCAAAGGATGCCCTGATGGATGTCCGCGTTCCCGAAATGATTATCAAGCTCAAGCAAGGTATCGGGCGATTGATCCGCAATTTCACAGACACCGGCATTGTCTGCATCATCGACCGAAGACTGCGGGACGAGCCGCCAGAACGCTATCATGACATTACATGGGACTCCCTGCCCATCAAAAATCGGACAAGCAGTTTGGACGAACTGAGGAAGTTTTACGAAGGTCTGCCCTCAGCCAAGGAATGATGATAGAAACGGCATTCTCTTCGGAAACATAGAACAGCCCCCAAAAACGACAATCAGAAAACGGAGGTGTATCATGTTGTACAATGAAAATCTGCACGAAGAAGAACGACATCTGATCCAGCAGATTGCCGAGCAAACAGAGAGAGGAAAAATCGACTGGGAACTGACAGAGTATAATCCGCTGTCATTTCTGAATGAGGACAAGATAGACAAAAACCCAGCAGTAATCTGTCAGTCCTTCTCCTTTGAAGCGATCATCGGCGGCTCCCGTTACGAGCTTGATGTCATGGAGAATATTGATGTGCCGTCCGGTATGGGAGACTACACCATAACCTTGACGCGGGATGAAACCGAAAATTATCTTAAAATTGAGGATGCGCTTTCCTTTGACTGTGACCGCTATGAATGCACACCGGAGGAAGTCGCAGAGCGATTTGCGGACAGCCCCATTGTCCGTCTCTGCAACGCCATCATTCCCGCCACGCTTGAGCAGGAGGATTTAGAAGAGGTCTTCACATGGGCAAGATTTTTCAACGAGATTGGGATTTCTGCAAAGCTGATGAATCATCCGCTGACCAAGCTCTGTGAAAAGCTGTTCGACGAACACCGCCTGATGGACTTCCATCGCTGCGTCTTGGATGTGGACTATCGAAAGCTGCTCCTAAATGAACTGGCTCATAACTAAGACACGAAAAAACGCCCCCGGCACTGTGCCAGACGCACAGTGCCGGGGGCGTTCCCGTTTCCAGCGATTTATTTTTCTCTCGGCAAGGGACTGTTCATAAGGTGACACTTTCCGTTTCACGAAGCCGTGAAAATTCGATGTGTTCCGTGGAGATGTTCACTGGGCAGCATACGCCGTACACGTTTCCAATAATCACCAAGTAGTGCAATGTGTATTCACTATCGGGAAATACTTCACGGTTTTCGCAACGCTTGATTCAGAAGTGGGATTTTTGCCTTATTCCCGCGTGACATCAAGGGAAACCGGATTGATAACGATGATAGATTTGCCCTTTTTGTGGGCATATCTCACGGTGTTCCCGGTACCGCTGGGGCATCCATTCCATACTGCGAGAATATAATCGGCGTGATCGACCATGTACCGATTTCTCTTGTCCATGCAGTCCGGCGTGTACTCCCGTTGCAGCATGGTCTCCTTGTCACACTTTGCCGCGATATTATAATACCGTTCCCGTGAAGCCACAGACCATTTGATCGCTTGTGTCTCACAAGGGATTGCACTTTCCAGAGTAATGTGAGGGTATTTTGATTTCAAATCGAGTACAATTTCCGCAGCGTACATATCGACGCCAAGAGCCATGCCGGTAATAAAATGCGTGACGCCCTCGTTCTCGATGAGTGCTACAATCTGATCCCGCATAACAGATTTCAAAGAAGTACAACGCTTATCGGATTCATCAAAGCCGAACGGAAGACTCTGCGGTCTATGACCGGTAAACGCACAAGTCTTGCCTTGAACGGATTGCTTTGCTGCTTTTTGAGCAGACTTTCTAAACTCAATAATGCGCGACATGACACCCCTTCTTTCACTCTTTTGGTAGGTAACTCCATTCTATCACCCTCATCACGGACAGTCAACGCATTGTCGTTAGTAAAATCAACGACGGCGTACCGTGGATAATGACACCGCCGTTAGGTACACTAAATGCAAAGGTGGTGAGGCTATGCGAGAGAAGAAGGACATCAATATTGAAATCGGCGGCAATATTCAAGTGGCAAGAGAACAGGCGGGCTATACGCAGGACACGCTCTCAGAAATGCTTGGCATGACGCCGAATCACCTGAGCGCTATTGAGCGTGGTGCTTCCGGTATTTCTCTTGAAGCCTTGCAGCGTCTTTGCCGTTTGCTGGGCGTCAGTGCGGACCGAATTATCTTTGGGACCGATGAGCCAGAAGCGGAAGCCCTTGCGCTTGCCAGACGTATTTCGGATATAAAGCCGGAATACCGGCAACAGGTTCAAGAGCTGCTGTCCGCTATTTTGAATATGTCATAAAAAAAGAGCCTCTGCCGATACCCAAACCGGGCATCGACAGAGGCTCTTGGTTCGTTTTCCGGGCATTCAAACAAGTGCCGAAATCGACACTTATTTCCACGCTAAAGAAGAAACTGCGCAGGGAATACAATCACTTAGGTTGGTCAGTTTGCGCCGCTCTGAGGCTTGCAATCACAGGCTTTTTCGCCCCCTAACTGTCTACACCGCGATGCCTTGCGGGAGAAGTGCGGACAGGCGATGAGATCCGCACGGAAGCTCTGCTTGCAGCTATGGACGCAGCGGACGCAGAAGCGGTTATACTTCCGGCGTCCGCTATCTCCTATGAAGAACGACCACTCCTGCCGCCACTTCTGACTTCTGCTCACAGCTCAATCTCTCCTTTGTGCTTTTGGGGAGGGCAGCATTCCTTCTGCTTTTCAGCCTTTGCAGACTTGAGCCTGTCCATGATGGAGGACTTTTCACCCCTTTCGGGGGCTTTGACCGCTGCGGTCTTGTCCTCCTTCGGACCGTTGTTGATGATCCCGTCAATCATGCCGTAGTCATCCTCCATCGACATCTCTGCCGCCTTGAGGTAGTTTTCCTTCTCAAGTGCCGCCATCCAGCTTTCCTTGCTGATACCAAGCATTCCGCCCTTTGCCGCATGATCGGCAATCTCTTTGGCATCTACGCACAAGCCCTCGGTGTTATCGGAATAGAGACGGTAAACCTCGCAGCCCATCTCTAAAGCCTTCTCTGCCGCCTCCTGACCGGCGGGAAGAACGCCAGCCCATGCGTAGCCGTAATCCTTCATATCCTGCACAGTGAGCGCAGGGTCGGGCATTTCCGGCACTTCCTTGACCTCAAGGTCGAGAAGGCGGAGCGTGTCATCGTCAAAGCCGTTGTAGACATCATCAAGGACGAGCTTGCCGCGCTCATCGACAATGATGCAGGCAGCCTCATCGCCGTAGGTGTCATGCTCCATAAGGTAAAAGCTGTGACCGCCGACTTCGTGCTGGTCAATGGTGTGCCATGTCCCGATGTGACCGGCAACCGTCAGACCGGAGGTGTCGGCATTCATCTCAAAGTCCTTCTGCTGGGCGCTCTCCTGCTTCTGCTGTTCCTTCGAGATCATGGGGATCGCAACAATCTTATCGCCCAACTTAACAAACTGCTCCGGAACTTTGAAGAGGTCGGAGAACTTCTGCATCTGCTCTACGGTCAGAGAGCCGAAGCTGTCATCCGTCAATCCGACTACCATGAATGTTCCGGCAACAACGTCGTAGATGTCACCGTCCTCATCACGCAGAGCGCGGTTCAGGGGCAGACCTTCCAGCTTGCCTTCCTCGTTGCAGACTAAGGCAACCGGGTCTTCGTAGGGGTAAATCGCCTCGATGCAGCCGCCGACCTCATGCTGCAAGGACTCCAGACCGGAGTCAATCTCCTTCACATAAGGCTCCTTGCCCGGCTCGACGATGAGAACGGCAATGGTGCTGTCACGCTCGGCGGCTTCCCCTGAGCCGGTGATCCGGTATTCGTCGGGAATATCATCAAGCTCCCCGTCAAACTGCCTGTCCCACCTCTCGCTTGCAACGCGGACATAGCCCTCATCGGTGAAGCGTCCCTGCTCATCCATCGCAATGTCGCGCCCATAGCGTTCATAGTCGATGTAATTTGCCAGAGGACCGAGATCCTTTTCAGAGTAAATACCGGCTTCGTGGGCGTAATAGTAGCCGAGGTCGGATTCGTCGTTGATACCGGGCATGATGTCGTAGCAGTCCAGATTGAACGTCAGGTTGATGAGATCGTCGATGTCGCTGACCTCATCGCAGCCAGCCTCCATAATGGCAACGAGCTTTTCCTGATCGCTCAGGGAAAGCTCGTCAATCAAGGCGGCAAGGTAGTTGAGCTTATCAAGGCTCTCGTACTCGCCAAGCATCTTCTGCACGCCGTAGATCGGGCATTCGTAGTCGGTGATAAACCACTCTTCGTAGGGCTGACCGAACTCGTCCTGCTTGCCGATCCCGATACGCTCAAAGACCTTCTGCATCTCTTCCTCGGTGGTGGGCAGCTTTACCCACTCACCGACCAGTATACCCTCATTGTACTTGCCGAGATTCGTGACGAAGGCTTCAAAATTACCGTCTAATACGGGCATAGGCATCCTCCTTTCAGTCATCCACCATGCCGTCCGGCATGATATACAGTTCCTCAAACTCCGCGTCGGTCATGGTTTCGAGCTTCCGGACGGTCTTATACATCAGCTCCGCAATCTCGCCGTCCATGTCGTTCAGGGTGACGCTCTTCATATCGTCAATCAGCCGCTTCCGTCTGGATGTGTTGAAGCAGCACATCAGGTTGATTTCTTCCACGGTAAAGTTTTTCATATCAGAGTTCCATATCCTTTCCTTTGTTTTTCTGCGGCTTCGGTGTGTGGGGCGGCTGGGCTTTCTGTGCGGATTTCAGTTTGTCACGGATGGATTCACGGGCAGCGGGCTTCTTTGGGATGGTGTCGTAGATGGCAGTTCCGGCATCCTCCACACAGGAGCGGACATACTGGATGCTTTCCGAAAAGCGGATGGGGCGGTTCTTGTCCTCGATGTTGGTCAGCCGGACTTCATCAGCGGCAAAATCAGCCGCGTCGATTCTGCACCTGATGCCGTCCACATTCAGCGTCGCGCCGACAGGAATGTAATCTGCGGCTTTGAGTTCCTTGAAGGTCTCGCCGTCCTTGCTAAGAAAGACATCTATGCCAGACTTCCAGAGCTTGTGAGAACCGGCTACCCACGCGGCTTCACGGAAGCCGGTCACCGGCAAGGAGGGCTTGCCGCGTACCTTCTTCTCAAGGAGCTTTGTGCCGAGCAAGGGTGCAGCTTTTTCCGCGTCCTTGCCGTACAGCTCAAAATAGCCGTTCTGAGCAAAGCAGACCAGCGCGTCAGGGTGAGCCTTTTTGACCGCTTCGTACTTCCGAAGTTCTGCAACGGGCAGAGGCGAAAGCGTCTCTGTCCTTCCGGCATCCGGCAGTCTGTCACGGCGGGTTTTCTGCTTAGACAGCACTTCCACCAGAGCATCCGCGTCCTTCGGGTGCGTCTGGTAGGTTTTAACGCCGCCATGCTTACCGACCAGAGCCATTGCTGCATCGAAGCTGCTGCGGCAGGGTGCGTCCAGCACAAAGCCATCTGCGAAGGTCAGCCGGTCATGATCCGGCGCAATCGAGTTCTGCGCCACATTTGCCGCCTGTTCCCGGTAGTTGATCTCAAAGACGTCCCCGAACACCTTGCCGCGCTTGACGGTTTTCGGGACAATGACGCGGGCAATGCACTCGTCGTAGGTCTGTTCCGCATAGAAACGGAAGGTGTTGTGATCTCGCGTTCCCTGAATAAAGACCTGATTTTCATAGAGGCAGTGCGTCCCATGCGGACGGCAGAACCACATCAGCGTCTTGTCTTCGGGATTCTGGCTTTCGGCGGCGCGGCGGATGATGCGCTTGTCGATGTCGAAGTCTTCCTTGTAGCTGTCTACATGACTGTCCACGAGCTTCTGCAGCTCCGCAACGATGTCAACGTCTGTGTATTTTTTCATGCTTCTCCTTTCTCACAACTCCATGTCGTGTGTTTTGGATTTGACCGGAGATTTCTGCTCCGGCTGCTGTTTTACAGCAGTCCTGAGCTGATCGCGGATAGAGGGCTTTTCCTGCTTCTGCTCCTGTTTGATGTATTCCAGCGTCGGCATCAGTTCACGATAACAGCCCTGCGTTTTCCGTGCCGCATGACGGCGATGGATTTTGAACAGCGGCTCACCGTTCTGCGTGACCGTGTTGCCCTCAATTTTGACGCCGTTCCGTGCCAGCAGATTGAAGGAGTGGTTAGAGGCGCGGTAGGAAGCCCGCATCCCTTCATTGTGATAGGCAATCTGCCCCTTGAGCGTGTCCATGACGGCGGCTTTGATTTCCTTCTCTTCGGCAGTCAGTCGGTGCGCTTTCGGTGCTTTTGCCGCTTCCTCCGGCATGGAGGCAACGGGAGACTTGATCTCTACGGTTTTTACCTCAATCGAGGTAATCTCATCGCTCTCCCATGCAACGACCTCCGGGTCTCTTGCCGTTGCCTTCTCAGAAGTGACATCCTTTTGAGCTTCGGTCTGCTGACGGAACGCATCGACGAAAAGTGCTGTCAGTCCGGGATTGGGTTTATCCACAAGGAAGCGGGAGGCGTTTTCGGGGCAGACATCAACGGTCTTTGCCCATTCCTTGAGGGGCTGGGGAATGCGCCCGTCAAAGTCTTTCTGCTGAATGGTGTTTGCGAGGACATACCGGACGCGCTCCGGTGAGAACTGCTCAAGGACGCTTTTCACGGCAGCATCCGCATCCAGCCGGTTGTCTCCGTAGTTAGAACTGATTGCCGCCTCAATCGCACGGCGGCATTCCACGTTTGCAGCGAGAGAAGCACGATATGACTCCAGCTCACCGGCTTCATAGGCGTAATTCGCTGTCTCGCGGTAAATGGGGGCTTCCGGCTTTTCCTCCGGAACGGTTTCCTTTACGGGAGCTTCCTTCTCTGCGGACTGTGCTTTCTCTGCAAGCAGCACCTTGAGCTTGGCGTCAATGCCCTCGATCATCTCAGCCGCCGTCTTGCGGATGGTGTCCAGAGAGCTTTTCAGCTCCTTGGTTTCCTTACCGGATGACCAACCGGCGATGTAGCCGAAGGAATAGTCCGAGGTTTCAATGCCGTAACGCTGGCAGACCGTGTAGGCAACGCTTTCCGCCTCAACTTCCTTGGTATGCCGATCCTTTTTTTCTTCGGGGGCGGCTTTCTCATCCGGCTTGACGGCGTGGAGCTTTGCGTGGGCGATCTCGTGAATGGCGGTTTTGACCGTCTGGATTTCGCTCATGCCCTCCTGAATGGCAATGCGGCTTTCAACCGGAGAGAAGAATCCCTTTGCGCCGCCCGGAATATCCTCAAAGGAAATTGGGACGGGAGACTCCTGCTTGAGCGCATCGAAGAACGCCTCGTAGTTCTCGACGGTGCCTTTCAGCTCATCGACGATGATGTCCGGAAGCTCCTTGCCGTCCGTCTGGGAAACATCAAAGACGCTTACCACCTTGAAGGCGGGACGCAGAACCTCAACCGTCTCCGTGACAGTCTTTCCGTCTGCACCGATCACCGGCTTCTGCGTCACAGGATCAATCTTCTCGCGCTCTTCCTGCGACTTGTACGGCGCGGGTGCAAGAATCTTAATGCCCTTTTCGCCCTTCATGACCTGACGGTCGAAGTTACGCTGCCACGAGGTATATCCGGCAACATAGGTTGCCTCCGGCTTCTGCATCGCAATGAGCAGCGTGTTGTTGAAGGAATAGTTGTAGAACTTGGACATCGTGCGGAGATATTCCTTGAACCGCTCGGATTCAAAAAGCTCCTTGATGCCCTGTTCCAGCTTGTCCGTAATTTCGCGGACTTGCTGTGCATTTTTGTTTTCAGCCATCTCAAGCCTCCATTTCTTTTTTGTTCTGGGCAGAAGAAAACCCCGTCTGGGATTTGCTCAGTAAACGAGCCTTTACCTCAGACGGGGTTTCTCTGCGCGTCATCCGACGATGGAATATGTTGTCTTCCTTCTCCCATTCAATCAGCCGGTCAAACATATCCGGGTGCTTTGTGACCATGTGCAGCAGCTCCAAGTCGCTTGCGTTGGGACAGAACCAGCAGCCGTTTCTCCGGCAGTGAGTGTAGATTGGGGAAAGCAGCCCGTGTTCCGTACAGAGCTTGTAGGCGTCCGTCTCTGTCATGCCGTACTTGGCAAGCAGACTGACCTTCTTCACACCGTCCAGACGCGCAAGGCGTTTTGGCTCATCCTCCGCGATGCCGACATAGCTCACAGTGTCCGGCGAGAGTGCGGCATTGTACTTGCGGACTGGCGGGATTTTGCAGTCACGATTGACTGCACACATACCAGCCCATGCAAAGCCGCGAACCTCGCCCTTGTGCGGTCCGCGGGTGATGACATGATGGAACACCTCATCGTAGGTCTTGTCCGCGTGGAGAATGGTGAACTTGATGCCCAGCTCCTTTTCGCAGAAGGGCTTGAGCCGGTCATAGATGAAGTCCCGGTGTTCCGGGACTTCGCCGCTTGTGTCCTTATCAAACATGACCTCGCTGAAAACTGCCTCGTCCAGCGGCTCATTGTGCTGTGCAGCCAGCAGGAGCGTCGCTACACTGTCCTTGCCTCCGCTGCAAGAGGCAACATACTTCGGGCGGATCATCGGTCAAACTCCATCTTGAAGCTGACGTATTTTCCGCCGCTGTCATCCAGACGAATGACAGCATCGTAGAGCTGAGGCTTCTTCGGCGTGTAAAGCCCGGTCATGCGGCACCAGCCCTTGTCCAGCAGCTCCTTTGCGACCTTCTTGGTCAGCTTCTTTTTCTTGCTGGAAAAGAACTTGTTGTCTTCCCACAGGCAGAAGGAGCATTCCTTGTTCGAGCAGTAGAAGTTGCCCTTGCCGACATAGACCGGAGAGCCGCAGCGGGGGCATTTGCCGATTTCCTCCTTGCCCGTGCCGAAACGCTGGGCTTCGGCATCGGAGAGAAACGGATAGGCTTTTACGAGATCCCCGGTCATCCGGACAATGCCGCTGAGGAAGGCGTCTGCATCCGCATTGCCGCGCTCAATCTCCATGAGCGTATTTTCCCATTCCGCCGTCATTTTGGGAGACGTGATCTGTTCCGGCAGGACGCAGACGAGGTTGTAGCCGTCCTTCGTGGGAATGAGAGACTTACCCTTGCGCTCTGCAAAGCCGGACCTCACCAGCTTTTCAATGATCCCGGCGCGGGTTGCAGGTGTGCCGAGTCCTTTCTTCTCGGTGTCATCGTCGAACTGATCGTTTCCGGCAGTCTCCATCGCAGACAGGAGCGTGTCTTCCGTGTACTGCTTCGGAGGCGTTGTGAAGTGTTCCGTGACGCTGGCGGACACACTTTCCAGAACATCGCCCTCGTGGACTTCGGGCAGGGACTTCACGGGATCGTCCTTTTCCTTCGCCTTGAGGGATGCCTTGAACAGTTCTTCGATGGCTTTCCATCCGTTTTGAACGACGGTCTTCCCCTTGGTTTTGAACTCGTAGCTCTCGCAGGAGAGCGTGATCTGCGTTTCTGCGTAGGTATGCTTCTCGCCGGTCGCACACAGAAGGCGCATCCCGACAAGATTGAGGATTTTCTGTTCCGACTGAGGCAGCGCGGAAACATCCTGCTTTTCGAGCTGAACGGTCGGGAGAATGGCATGGTGATCCGTGACCTTGCTGTTGTCTGTCACACGGGCAATGTCCGGAGTGACTGAAACACCGGAGAAAAGCGGAAACTGGCGGCAGACGATAGAAATGACCTGACGGGCGGTGTCCTCCATATCATCCGTGATGAACTGACTGTCCGTGCGCGGATAGGTCAGGAGCTTCTTTTCGTAGAGTGTCTGAACGAGATCAAGCGTCTGCTGGGCGGTGAAGCCGTAGTAGCGGTTAGACTCGCGCTGCAAGGTGGTCAGATCATAGAGCTTCGGAGGGTTGACCGTCTTCGTTTCCTGCTTGAGAGAAGAAACGACGGCTTGCTTTTTCTCGCAAGCCGCCGCAATCTTCTTTGCTTCCTCTTCGGTTTTGACCTTTTCCAGATCAGCGGTCAAATCGCCCTCGCCGACGTGGACATTGAAATACTTTTCCTTCTGGAACGTGGAGATTTTCCCGTCACGCTCCACCAGCATTGCAAGGGTCGGCGTCTGGACGCGCCCGACCACCAGTTTCTTGTGATAGAGCGTGGTAAACAGGCGGGTGCCGTTGATGCCGACAATCCAGTCCGCCTTCGAGCGGCTGAGTGCCGCTTCATAGAGACGGTCATATTCCTTGCCGTCCCGGAGATGATTGAAGCCTTCGCGGATGGCGGAGTCCTCCAACGAGCTGATCCACAGACGCTTGAAGGGCTTGACGCATCCGGCTTTGTTGTAGACCAGCCGAAAGATCAGCTCTCCCTCGCGTCCTGCATCGGTTGCACAGACAAGCTCGGTGACGCGCTTGTCCTTCATGAGAGAGGACAGCACCTTGAACTGCTGTGCTTTGTCCTTCGTGACCTCAAACATCCAGCTTTCCGGAACAATGGGCAGATCGTCATACCGCCACTTGGCATACCGCTCATCGTAGGAGCTGGCGTCTGCCAGCTCCACCAGATGACCGAAGCACCACGAAACGATGTAATTGCCGCCCTCCATATAGCCGTCCTTGCGGGACGTTGCGCCCAGAACCTTTGCGATGGACTGGGCAACGCTGGGCTTTTCAGCAATGACTAAGATCAATCTTCATCACCATCCGTTTCAGCATCCTCCGCAATCTGCGGCTCTTCATCCTCGTTGATATACGGCTCTTCCTCGTAGCCTTCATCGTCGAAGAAGTCCATATCCTCATCCTTGGGCTTTCTGCCCTTGACGAACTTGATGTAGTAATAAGCTGCACCCGCAGCACCGGCAAGGGCAAAGATGACGAGGATCATGCCGATGTTGGATTTCTTTTCGGGTTTAGGGGCGGGGACATCGGTTTCCGCATCCTTATCCGGCTCAGGTGTAACGGGGGCTGTGCCGGTGCATTCGCTCATATTGGTCTTGCAGACCGGGCAGTCTGTGTTGACCTGACCGGCAGCGCATTCCTCTTTGCAATTACAGGTAGTCAGAGCCGCCGCAGTATCATCATCCAGCAGCGCAAGCAGATCGCTTTCATCGACCATGTTCAGGAAGTACGTCTGATACTGTTCCTCATCCTCATTGATGGGTGCATCGTAGTCAATGACAATGAAGAAGGTGTTGCCGTTCTTCGTCTGGATGGTGATGAACTGCTTGTTGGTTGCCTTGTCATAGAGCAAGTCACGGGTGTAGGCGATGCCCTCATCGTCAATCGGCTCACCCTTCGGCTTTTCCGGCGTGGGAGAGACTGCGGGCTGCTGTTCGGGCTGAGTTGCCTCCGTAACGGGAAGGTTCTGCTCGGTATCATCGGCATAGGCAAACGCCGTCACCGAGAAGCAGGACAGAACCATGACGCAGACCGCAAGGACAGTCAAAAAACGAAACTTCTTACGCATTGTCGATTACCTCCGTATTTTCAGCGGGCTTGGTGCCGCCCTTCATGGAAGACAGGAACGCCATGATCTGATCCTTGTCCATCACCATAGAGCGCACGGTGTTGATGATTTCAAGGTTCTCCAGCTCTGTCTTCTTGTCGTACAGCTCCTTGAGCTGACCTTCGATTTCGGACTTCTTCTTTTCAGCCTTCTCAATGTCGGAGAGGACTTTCTGATACTTGGGATTCATGAAAAAAACTCCTTTCTTTTAATAGGCGGGTCTTCCGAAGGCGTAGAAATGCTGCTGCCAGTAGGAAGAATTGATGGATGTGTACTGAATGGGGTCGCCGCAGTGGATCATGACCCCATCACCAACGTAGATGCCGACGTGAGACACGCCGGGGGTGTCATACGTCCCAACGAAAAAGATGAGATCACCGGGCTGTGCATTCGCCTTTGAAACCGGCGCACAGACGTTGTAAAGCCCTTGTGCGCCAAGCCGTCCGGTATTCACAAGACCGCTGTTCGTGAGGACATAGCTGACGAAGCCGGAGCAGTCAAAGGACGTGTCGGGATTGGAGCCGCCCCACA
>ENA-OYHM01000080-OYHM01000080.1-human-gut-metagenome-genome-assembly--contig:-NODE-80-length-13921-cov-4.717871_pt1 | contig 13921 bp, 9 predicted proteins | sample MGYA00243762_ERZ652997 | MGnify/ENA primary metagenome ERZ652997 (study PRJEB26926, sample SAMN06165342) | human gut metagenome | biome: ENVO:00009003; feature: ENVO:2100002; material: ENVO:00002003...
AAGATGGGCAAGGCCATCGGCGCAGTGAGCTTCCTGCAAATCCTCGCGCCGGAACTCAATGACCGGATGCTGGCTGACTTCCTCGACATGGACAGCAACATCACGGTCAATCTTCATATCCGCACGATTGATCAGGCGAAAGCCATCAAGAGCATCAAGATGAAGATTACTGACCTCGACAAGATGAAAATTGAAGAGCAGAAGAAGGCCGTGAGAAGCGGATATGACATGGAAATCATCCCGTCCGACCTTGCCACCTACGGCGGTGAGGCCAAGCGCCTGTTGCAGGACCTTCAGACGCGCAACGAGAGAATGTTCCTTGTGACCATCCTCATCATGAATACCGCTGCCTCCCGCCAGAAGCTCGAAAATGCCATCTTCCAGACGGCTTCCATTGCCCAGAAATACAACTGTGCGCTCAAGCGGCTGGACTTCCAGCAGGAAGAAGGGCTGATGTCCTCTCTCCCGATTGGCCTGAATCAGATCGAGATTGAGCGCGGGCTGACCACCTCTTCGACGGCGGTGTTCGTCCCGTTCACGACGCAGGAGCTTTTTCAGAGCGGCGAGGCGCTGTATTACGGGCTGAACGCGCTCTCCAACAACATGATCATGGTTGACCGCAAGCAGCTCAAAAACCCGAACGGTCTGATCCTCGGCACCCCCGGCTCCGGCAAGAGCTTTTCGGCGAAGCGGGAAATGACCAACGCCTTCCTCATCACAGAGGATGACATCATCGTCTGCGATCCCGAGGCGGAGTATTATCCCCTTGTGCAGAAGCTCGGCGGTCAGGTCATCCGCATCTCGCCGGTGAGCACCGACTACATCAACCCGCTGGACATCAATGTGAACTACTCGGAAGAGGAAAACCCGCTGACTTTGAAGTCTGATTTCATCCTCTCCATGTGTGAGCTGATTGTGGGCGGCAAGGATGGGCTGCAACCGGTGGAAAAGACCATCATCGACCGCAGCGTCCGCAAGGTGTATCAGGACTACCTTGCCGATCCGGTCCCTGAGAAGATGCCTATTCTCGAAGACCTCTACAACATCCTGCGCAGTCAGAGTGAGCCGGAGGCACAGCGGATTGCCACTGCCCTTGAAATCTATGTGCATGGCTCGCTGAATGTCTTCAATCACCGGACGAATGTGGATGTGAATAATCGCTTCGTCTGCTATGACATCAAGCAGCTCGGAAAGCAGCTCAAAAAGCTGGGGATGCTCATTGTGCAGGATCAGGTCTGGAACCGCGTGACCATCAACCGTGCCCAGCACAAGGCGACGCGCTATTACATGGACGAGTTCCACCTTCTGCTCAAGGAAGAGCAGACAGCGGCATACAGTGTCGAGATTTGGAAGCGGTTCCGTAAATGGGGCGGCATCCCCACCGGGATCACGCAGAATGTCAAGGATTTGCTGGCTTCCCGTGAGATCGAGAACATCTTCGAGAACTCCGACTTCGTTTACCTTCTGAACCAGGCATCCGGCGACCGGCAGATTCTCTCGAAGGCGCTGAACATCTCGCCCAGCCAGCAGAACTACATCACCAATTCCAACGCCGGTGAAGGCTTGATCTTCTACGGCTCGACCATCGTCCCCTTCAAGGATGACTTCCCGAAGGACACGATGCTCTATCGTTACATGACCACCAAACCCGAAGAAACCTTGCAGAATTAAGGAGGACTACCTTTATGAAAAAGAATATGAATGAGAACTTTGAGATCACCGTTGACGAGATGACCGAGATTTTCGGCGATACGCCGGTTGAGATGAGCTTCCGCGAGGTCAAGGAAGGCATGGACAGCTTCTTCGGCCTGATGGGGCTGACCGTGGAGTTGGTCAACCTGATCCGCAAGGAGGACGAGCTGAAAAAGCACCACCGCGCTTACCTCCATGTCCGCGAGGAAATCGCCGAGTGCGCCAATGAGGCGACGGAGGTCATCGGCGGTATTCTCGACTCCATTCAGGAGAAAGAACACATCTACCGTGTGTCCGGCTCTCCTTCCGCTTTTGATATGGATGAGGAAGACGAGTATGAGGATGATTTCGTCACCATCCCCAAGGAGAAGTACGACAGCATGATTGAGGATCTGCTGACGATGGCCGAGCTGATCGACATGGTATCGGATATGCGCACCAAGGATGTCCGCGCCATTCAGGAGTTTGGCAAGTTCATCCCCGCTTATGCCGCCTATGAGCGCAATCGTCTTTCCCTGTACCGCGAAGCGGCGAAGGAGGCCGAGTCCATCATCGACCGCTGGGAGGATGAGCTGGACGAGGACTACGAGCCGGACGAGTATTTCTCCGACTGATTGCGCATCAAGTCTCGCAGAAAGGAGGGAGTCCCCATACAGCTTGATCACATTTACACCGGCGATTGTCTCGAAGTCCTCAAAACGCTGCCCGATGAAAGCGTCCATTGCTGCATCACCTCCCCGCCGTATTATGCGCTGCGTGATTACGGTGTGGACGGGCAGATCGGCAGAGAGGCAACGCCAAAGGAATACATCTCGCGCCTGACGGAAATGTTCGCCGAAGTCAGGCGCGTACTGCGCTCAGACGGGACGCTCTGGCTTAACATCTCCGACACCTATGCCGGGAAAGGCAATCAGGGCGGCTATGTGGACGCAAAAAATCCCAAGGGCAGAAATGGTCAGGCTGTGGCTCTTAACTACAAGGTTGAGGGCTGCAAGCCCAAGGACATGATCGGCATCCCGTGGATGCTGGCCTTTTCGCTCCGCGACTCCGGCTGGTATTTGCGCAATGACATTATCTGGATGAAAGAAAACCCGATGCCGGAGAGTGTCAAAGACCGCTGCGCCCGCTGCTATGAACACATCTTCCTGTTCTCAAAGTCACGGAAGTATTTCTTTGACTACCGGGCAATCTCCGAGCCGATTGCTCCCGGAACAGCGAGCAGGCTCAAGCGTGGGGTCAAGGGAAGCAACAAATGCGGGGAACCTATCCCCGGACAGGTAAAGCAGCAAACCATCAATCTTTGCCGGGAACATGGCGAGATCACCGATGACATGATAAACCCGCTGCGCAACAAGCGGGATGTCTGGATTATCAACACTGTCCCCTTCAAAGGCGGTCACTATGCCGCATACCCGCCTAAACTGGTTGAAACCTGTCTGCTTGCCGGATGCCCGAAAGACGGCGTTGTCCTTGATCCCTTCATGGGAAGCGGCACAACCGGCATGGTCGCAAAGCAGCTTGACCGTCACTATGTCGGGATCGAGTTAAATCCTGAATATAAAGAACTTGCCGAGGCGCGGATTGGAGGTGAAATTTGATGCCTCATGATGAATTGAAGCCAAAAGACCGGGTTGTCCTGCGGATGACCAGAGACGGCGCTGTGGAAGAAAACCTTACCGAAGGCACCTCAGAAAAAGTGTCAAAACGGCTTGAGGACGCCCAGCTTGTCGCGCCCCATGACACGGAAACCGGCGATATTGCCGAAGAGATCAAGAAGCGGCGGCAGCTTCGTCCTGATGAGCTGGAAGACGCAGTGAGTCAGGCTCAAGCCGAAACACAGTCCGCAGATGCGGCGCAAGAGTACAATCCGGGCGATCTACCCGTCAGCGATGATCCCACATCTCACACTCTGCACTCTGAGACATACCGCACCCATTCCGTTGACTACGGAAAAGCATTTGCCGATACCGCTGTTACCGGTAAGGTCAGCAGACCTCGCGCTGAAAGGCAGATTGATGGAGAGTCCGTTCTGGAAAGAGCGGCGGAAACCTCCGCAGAGATGCCGGACCTTGACGATGATGCCCCAGCTTCCCGGCGGATTGAGCGTTTGGAGCGCAAATCCCAGAAGGCGCATGAGCGTCTGGATGCCGCCCGTGAGAAACTGCCCACCAAAAAGGTTCTGAAAAAAGAGCGCGTCTTTGACGAGGAAACCGGCAAAGGCAAAACCCGGCTCTACTTTGAAGACGAGTTAAAAATCCCCAAGGGGCAGAGCAAATTGCAGTTTGAGGCAGACAAGAGCGTCCGTAAGGTCGGCGATACTCTTGCCTCCGGCATTCACGGCAAAATTCATGAGGTGGAGCAGGAAAACTCCGGTGTGGAAGCCGCCCATAAGACGGAGATTGCCGCCGAGTCCGTTGTCCGTCACTACCAGCACCACAATGAGCGCAGCGCGAACAAGCCTTTTGAGAAGGTGTCCAAGCTGGAACAGAAGGCCGAGGCCGCTGACCGGAAGCTCCATTTTGAGAAGACGGTCGCCGAAAATCCTGAGATGAAGACTTCCCGCGCCAATATGAACAGGCATTACCAGAAGCAGCACATCAAGAAGGAATACGCCGCAGCTCGCAAGGCCGGGGCGCAGACTGCATCCACCGCCACCAAATCTACCGGAAAAACCGTCCGGGAGAAAGCGACGGATAAGGTCAAGGACTTTATCTCCAAGAACAAGAAGGTCTTTGCATGGCTGGGCGCGGGGCTGATGATCCTTATCCTGTTGTCTGCTGGGATTAGCTCCTGCACGGCAATGTTCACCTCTACTACCTCTTCTGTGATCGCCACTTCCTACCTCAGTGAGGACGATGCCATGAAGGGTGCGGAGGCGCAGTATTGTCAGATGGAGGCCGAGCTGCAATCGTATCTGGATAACTACGAGAGCACACACGACTACGACGAGTACCATTTTGACCTTGATGAGATCGAGCACGATCCCTATGTGCTGATCTCCATTCTCTCAGCTTTCAATGAGGGCGAGTTCACGCTGGATGAGGTTCAGGGGCTTCTTCAAACGCTCTTTGACCGGCAGTATATCCTCACTGAGGATGTGGAGGTCGAGGTGCGCTACCGCACCGAGACGCGGACAGACAGCGAGGGCAATGAGTATGAGGTCGAAGTCCCGTACAACTACTACATCTGCACCGTCACACTCGAAAACTTCAATCTCTCCCATTTGCCGGTCTACATCATGAATGAAGACCAGCTCTCCATGTACTCGGCGTATATGTCTACCCTTGGCAACCGCGAGGATTTGTTCCCCGGTTCCGGCTATGTGGACAAGTACATTGAAAACCCACCGGATGACTACACGGTCAATGCGGAGTATCTGACGGACGAGAAGTTCGCAACACTCATCACAGAGGCCGAAAAGTACCTTGGCTACCCGTATGTCTGGGGCGGCTCAAACCCGTCCACTTCCTTTGACTGTTCGGGATTTGTCAGCTATGTCCTCACCAACAGCGGACTTGTCAACACCGGGCGGCTGGGTGCGCAGGGGCTTTACAATGTCTGTTCGCCTGTTTCCAGCGCCGATGTGAAGCCAGGGGATCTTGTCTTCTTTGTCGGCACATACGACACACCGGGCGTTTCCCATGTGGGCATCTATGTGGGCGACAATGTGATGTTGCACTGCGGCGATCCCATCCAGTACACATCCATCAACACTTCCTATTGGCAATCCCACTTTTATGCCTTTGGAAGACCCAACTACTAACCGAAAGGAGCGTTTTTATGAACCCGAAATATCAGAAGGTTTGCGCGGAAATCGCCAAAACCGAGAAGAAGGTCGAGGACCTGCAGGGGCAGCTCAAGGAGCTGTACGACAAGAAAACCGAGCTGGAAAACCTTGAAATCGTCAACACCGTCCGTGCAATGGTCATGGACAAGGATCAGATCATGGCCTTCCTCGCTGCGATGAAGGACGGCGAGGCGGAAAAGCCTATCACTACCCAGCAGGAGGTGACGGACAATGACTAAGAGAAAAGGAATCCGCCTTCTGGCGGCGCTTGCACTGTGCCTCACGCTCTGCTTTTCGTTCACCGTCCCGGCCTTCGCCTATGCGGATGACACCGAGCAGGAGCTTCCGGTCACGGAGGCAACCCAGCCCGAGGCAACACCGGAAACCGCAGCACCCGAAGAGCCTGAACAGTATGAGGGCGAGCCGATTGACGGTGAAGGCAACGCTTATACCCGCGATCTGCTCTATGACAAGGCGACGAATAAGCAGTTCATCACAGTACAGACCAAGACCGGCAACACCTTCTATGTTGTGATCGACTACGATGCGCCCATCAACGAGGAAGAGGAACAGTACCAGACCTATTTCCTCAACATGGTGGACGAGGCCGATCTGCTTGCCCTGTTGGATGAGGAAACGGCATCTTCGCTTACTACCTGTAACTGCGATACCCGCTGCGAGGCCGGAGCTGTCAATACGGAATGCCCTGTCTGCAAAACAAACATGAGCGAGTGTGCCGGCGCTGTACCTGAGCCGGAAGAGCCGGTCGAGGACGCGGAAGCCGAAGCGCCCGAAGAGCCGGAAAATGCTTCCCCGAACATTGCCCTGATCATCGGCATCATCGCGCTGGTCGGCATCGGCGGTGGTGCATATTACTACTTCAAGTTCGTGCGCGGCAAGAAGCAGAAGGACGAGGATCTGGATTTCTTCGATGACGAGGGTTATGAGGAAGAGCCGTATATCAACGAGGACGAAGAGCCTGTCATTGCAGATGATGAGGATGACGAGGCTGAGACCAGAGAAACGGAGGAAACGATTTGATCTTAGTGATTGCGGAAAAACCAAGTGTTGGAGCCGCTATCGGGAAGGTGCTGGGCGCTTCCTCCCGTAAGGACGGTTATCTCGAAGGAAACAACTACATTGTCTCATGGTGCGTTGGTCATCTTGTGGGGCTTGCGGACGCAAGCTCCTACGATGAGCGCTTTGCCAAGTGGCGGTACAGCGATCTCCCCATTGTCCCGGAGGAATGGCTGTTTGAAGTCCCGAAGGACAAGCAGAAGCAGTTCAAGGTGCTGCGTGACCTTATGCGCGATAAGCGTGTGACCGAGCTTGTCTGCGCCACCGATGCGGGGCGCGAGGGCGAGCTGATTTTCCGGTTGGTCTACAAGAAAGCCGGTTGCACGAAGCCTTTCAAGCGCCTGTGGATCAGCTCGTTGGAAGACAGCGCAATCCGAGAGGGCTTTGCCCATCTGCGAGACAGCGGCGAGTATGACCGGCTCTATGAAGCTGCGCTTGCCCGTTCCAAGGCAGATTGGATTGTCGGTATCAACGGCACAAGGCTGTTCTCGACACTCTATCATAAGAAGCTGGTGGTCGGGCGCGTCCAAACGCCTACGCTGGCAATGCTGGTGGAGCGTGAAGGCAAAATCTCCACCTTCCACAAGGAGAAATACTTCAATGTCCATATCGGTAAAGACAACCTGACGGCGGACCTGGAAAAGGTCAAAACCGAAGACGAGGCGAAGGCGATTGCGGCGGCTTGCGATAAAAAGCAAGCCGTCGTTTCTTCTCTCAAGAAGGAGACGAAGACGGTCACCCCGTCGAAGCTTTATGATCTGACCACCTTTCAGCGGGAATCCAACCGCTACTATGGCTTTACCGCCCAGCAGACGCTCGATCTGGTGCAGTCCCTCTATGAGAAAAAGCTGCTTACCTATCCCCGAACGGACAGTCAGTTCATCACTGAGGATATGGAGAGCACCGCCCGTCAGGTGATCGGCATTGTCTCCCGCAAGCTGCCGCTCTTCGAGGGCATCGCCCATAAGCCGGACATCGGTCGCATTACCAACAACGCCAAGGTCACTGACCATCATGCCATTATCCCCACCGTCCAGCTTGAAAAGCAAGACCTCGCCGAGCTGCCGGAGTCGGAGCAGAAAATCATCCGGCTTATCGCCATGCGCCTTCTGAGCGCTACCGGTGAGAAGCACATCTATGACGAAACTTCGGTCACGCTCACTTGTGAGGGTTACGAGTTCAAGGCAAAAGGCAAAACGGTCGTGCAGGATGGGTGGAAGGCGATTGAGCGCTGCTTCAAGGAAACGCTCAAGAGCAAGGAAAAGGACGAGCCGGAACACTCGCTGCCTTCTCTGAACGAGAAGGATATTCTCTCATCTGTCGATTCCAGCGTCACCGAGCACTATACATCCCCACCGAAGCCCTACACTGAAGACTCCCTTCTGTCGGCTATGGAGACTGCGGGAAATGATGCGTTTGATGATGATACCGAAAAGAAGGGACTTGGCACTCCTGCCACCCGCGCCGGTATCATCGAAAAGCTGGTCAAAGGTGGTTTCGTTGAGCGCAAGGGCAAATCTCTCGTGCCTACAAAGGACGGCAACAACCTTGTATGCGTCCTGCCTGAACAAATTACTTCCCCCTCCATGACGGCGGAATGGGAAAATACCCTGATGCAGATTGAGCGCGGCAATGCGGATGCGGACAAGTTCCTTTCCGGCATTGTGGGGATGACCTCCGAGCTGGTCAAAGCCTATCCCTTCCTCTCTGACGCCGAGGCAAACCGCTTCGATACCGGCAGAGAGTCCATTGGCAAATGTCCGCGCTGCGGCTCGCCGGTCTATGTGGGCAAGGGAAACTATTACTGCTCGAACAAGGAATGTTCCTTCTGTATGTGGGAGGACAATAAGTTCTTTACGAGCAAGAAAAAGAAGCTGACCAAGAAGATCGCCGCCGAGCTGCTGGACAAGGGCTGGTGCAGGGTCACCGGGCTTTATACGCCAAAGCGCCCGCAGCTCTATGATGCGGTGATCCGTCTGGATGACACTGGCGGCAAGTATGTCAGCTTCAAGATGGAGTTTGACCGATGACGCGCCCGCGATACATTGCCTCATGCAGCGGAGGCAAGGACAGCGTAGCAACAATTCTTCTTGCTGCGGAGAAAAATGAGCCGCTGGATGAGGTCATATACAGTGAGGTGATGTTTGATCAGGAGATCAGTGGAGAAGTCCCGGAGCATCGGGACTTTATCCACCAAAAGCTCAAACGGTTCGTTGAAAATGAACTCGGATGCAAATTCACGGTTCTGCGAAGTGACAAAACTTACGATGATGTGTTCCATCACATTATCACAAGAGGACCTTATGAAGGGCTGCTCCGAGGTTTTGTCTGGCCGGGAAAGTGCGCGGTAAATCGGGACTGTAAAATGCCTCCGCTCCGCAAGTACCATAAGGCTCAACCTGATGACACCCGTAGCTATGTAGGTATTGCATTGGACGAGCCAAAGCGCCTTGCCAGACTGAATAAGGAGAAGGACATCAGCCTTCTTGCAAAGTATGGCATGACGGAAGCGGATGCTTGGCGGCTGTGCGAGAAATACGATATGCTCTCGCCCTGTTATCAACATTCCAAACGCAACGGTTGTTGGTTCTGCCCGAACGCATCGACTTCTGAGCTTTCCCACATGGTCAACCGTCACCCTGACTTATTTGAGAAGTTGATTGAATGGGAACATACAGATAATTTGTATCATCGCAGATTGACCAGAACGGAAACTCCGTCTGAGATCAAAGCCCGTCTTTCGGGCAAATCTCAGCCGGAGTTTTCTATTTCAAATCAGTAAGATTGGAGGTTAGAAATGGCTGAAAACAGAAACGCCCAGCAAGTCCGGGAAATCACCGACAAGCTGGAACAGGGACTCAAGGAGCTGTTTGAATCCGAACGCTTCAAAGAGTATCTGAAAACGATGTCCAAGTTCTACAACTACTCGTTTAACAATACGATTCTCATCGCCATGCAGAAGCCAGATGCGACGCTGATCGCCGGTTACACGGCATGGCAGCGCAACTTCGACCGCCATGTGATGAAGGGCGAAAAGGGTATCAAAATCCTTGCTCCTGCGCCCTACAAGGTGCAGGAAGAGCGGGAAAAACTCGACCCAGCAACGCAGAAGCCCGCTCTCGACAAGGACGGCAAGCCGGTCACTGAGACGGTTGAAGTGACCCGCCCCGCCTTCAAGGTGGTGAGCGTCTTCGATGTGTCCCAGACGGACGGCAAAGCGCTTCCCGATATTGCCGTAGACGAGCTGACAGGCAGCGTGGAAAACTACGCCGCCTTTTTTGATGCTCTCAAAGAGCTGTCTCCGGCCCCCATTGCCTTTGAAAACATCACCGATGGCGCAAAAGGCTACTTCTCTCATGTAGAAAACCGCATTGCCATTCAGGAGGGTATGAGTGAAATCCAGACCATCAAGACGGCGATCCACGAGATTGCCCATGCCAAGCTCCATGCCGTCACTCCGGGCGAAAAGGTTGCTCCCGAGGACAAGAAAGACCGGCGCACTAAGGAGGTCGAGGCAGAAAGCGTCGCCTATACCGTCTGCCAGCGGTACGGCATTGAAACCTCTGATTATTCTTTCGGCTATATCGCCGGTTGGTCCTCCGACAAGGAGACCAAGGAGCTGAAAGGCTCGCTGGAAACCATCCGCAAAACGGCGGCTGAGATGATCACCGGTATTGATGAAAAGCTCAAAGAGCGGCTTGCCGTGAAGGAACAGGAAGCCCCTACGCCGCTGCGGGATGCGGCGATTCCGGTTTACCGAGAAGCTGCGATGTATGCCTTTGAAGCCGGTGAGCTGGATGCTTACCGCACCTCGATGCAAGCCAACATGGACTGTAAAGAGGCGATTGAGCAGACCATCAACGACTACTACGGCAACAACCGACTTGCGGCGGAGTCCGCCGTTAAGAGCATCCTTGAGAAATTCTCGCCTGAGCGCGTCGCCTATGTCCTCGCGCAAACCATCCAGCAGAAAGACCATGACGGGCGCATTTCCCCAGACTGCAAGGAATGGGCAAAGGGCATGGATGGCAGCCCGGATCATGCAACTCAACTCATTATTGACAGTGTAAATCCGGGGCTTGTCAGTCTTTTCACCGAAGAGTTCGTCCGGCAGACCGCTATCGGTAAGGCGCAGGAGCAGACACCGGCTGAACAGAGCAAAACGGCTGTTCCGGAGAAGGCTCCCGAAGCTCCGGCTCCCAAAGAGCCGGAACAGGCGGTACCGGTGAAGCATCGCCTCACACCGGAGGAAAAGAAAATCAAGGAAGCTGTCATGGACACGCTCAAAGCGCAGATCGCCGGTCGCAACGACGGGATGCTGTCTACCTACCGTTCGTCCAATCAGTCCTTCAAGGTGATGATGGAGTACAAGGTCAGGATTGAGGGCAACACCGTTACCCGGGATGGCGAGCCGATGTTCGCTATCCACCGCCGCCATTCTGCGAAGAAGGTACAGGGCTGCTACCGCGAGCTGACACCGATGCTTGAATACATCGGCAAAGAGAAGACTCAGGAAGCAGCGCGGGAAAAGCCTTCTATCCGGGAACAGCTCCGTGCTGCGGCAAAGAGCCAGCCGGAACGCAAAGCGCCGGTCAAGCAGAAGTCCCGCGATGCCGGTTTGGAGTGATGCCTATGAAGTTTGAAAACATCGATCTTGTAGATGCCCTTCGCCGGATTATGGACATCCATACCCAGAACTACAAAGAGGACTTTGAGCTGGACGCCGGGCTGCTTCACAGCCTTGCCGGTTCCCAATCCCCCGAGGACAAGCGCCTTCTTTGGATGTCCCGTCCGAACGGCACTTACCTCCTGCCTGAGCGTGAAGTCTATGTGGAGGATTCCTACGAAAACAAAGTGTGGGAGTTTTACCATGAGCAAACCCGTGATCCCATCCTTGCCTACGCGGTTGAGATCGAGGGCGTAGAGGGCGATACCATCAGAGGCAACCTCATTGAGCTGGACTATGCCGCCCATGTAGAGAGGATGCAAAAGCTCACCGTTCCGGTTGAGACAGTGGCAGTCACCTTTAAGGACGATGCCACCTTTTATCTGCCTTTCCGCAGCTACCGGCGCGAAGTGATCCCGCTGGAAGAAAAGCACGGCGAGGTCGTGTCGGTGAGCTATCTGCCTGAGAATGCGGTTGAGCTTGACATGATTCTCCGCCGTGAGCACTTCAAAACGAGCTACCATGCGAAAATCGGCAGTATTGAGGATCACATTCACAAGCTTGCCGTCCAGCATGGCGTGACAGAAAAGCTTGGCATATTGCCCCTTGAAGCGCAGACCGCCTACAATGCCGTCAAGGAAGCCCATCCCGAAGCGATTGTCTGCTTTGCACAGAACGGCTACTTCGAGATTTACGGCGAAGATGCGAAGAAGGCAGCGCCCGCGCTCGGCACAAAGCTCCTGATGAAAGAGTTAGAAGGCGGCGGACAGGTTGCCGTGACCGGCTTTCGGGAAGATCAGTGGGTTGCCAAGGCTAAGGCGCTGTGGGGGCAAGGCAATGATGTCCTTGTCACGCAGCCCGGTGAAGACGGCAGACAGGAAACCGTCAAGCATCTTCTCGCTGAGGATTACATCCCAGTCGGCACGGTGATGGATATGGACGGCAAAACTGTCCGCGTTGACAAGGTGGACTTTCAAAACGAAGAGATCAGTCTGACAGACATCACGGACAGGAAAAATCCCGTTCCATTCCGTGAACGGCTGTCTATTGTCCGTTCCTATGTGGAGGACGCCCCGGCAGAAAGCCTATGGGAAGCAATGGATCGCAGAGAGCATACCTCCCAGAAGAAGCCCTCTGTCCTCGCAAAGCTCAAAGAACACGCCCAGACTGCGCCGGACAAAGGCGCTAAAAAGCCTGAGCATACAAAGAAACCGAAATCAAAGGAAATGGAGATGTGATTATGTTTTTTACCGTGGAAGAGACGAATCTGATGTGCTGCTTCGACACTTCCAGCCGCAAGAGGCTGATTGCTGAAATGAAGTCGCTGCCCATCGACGAGCTGGACGATGAGATGGCGGAGCTGCTTTTCCATACCGTTCGGAAGCTTGAGGGCATCACTGACGAGGCGTTTGCCCAGCTCTACATCGCGCCGGACAGTATGATTGACGATTGAAAGGAGGATGCCTATGCCCGTGTTGGATGGCAGTTTTGAAGCTTTCGTGACCAATCTTGGCAAGTACAACGAAGGCGAGCTTGTCGGTGAATGGGTGCATTTCCCGACCACCGAAGAAGAAATGAAGAAGGTCTTCGAGCGGATCGGCATCGGCTCGAAGGACGAGTTCGGTCAGGTTTATGAGGAATGGTTTATCACGGATTATGACTGCTCCATTCATGGAGTCAGCAATCTCCTTGGCGAATACGAAAACCTCGATAAGATTAACTACCTCGCCGCCCGACTGGATGAGATGTCCCACTCTGAGCTTGAGCGTTTCGTGGCGATCATGGATAGCGGCTGCGATGAAGTGAACGACCTCGACGATCTGATCAACCTGACCTACAATCTCGACAACTATGATTTTATCTCTGACATCAAGGACTATGACGATCTCGGTCGTTACTACTTCTTTGAGGGCGGCTACAACATTGACAACAAGTTCGGCAGCTTTGTAGACTACATCGACTTTGAGCGGTACGGGGAAGACTGTGCAATCAATGAAGGCGGCACACTGACCGACGCCGGGTACATCCGTCCTACCGGCGATAGCTGGAACCGCTACTTTGACGGCTCTCTTGAAGATATTCCCGATGAGTACCGCGTCACCGGAAGCGGCGAGGAATTGGAACAGCCAACTACAATGACTGTGCTTGTGGTCGAGCCGGACAAAAAGCCCTATGTGAAAGAAATCCCTTCCGGCCTTGAGTCCTTGCAGCATGAAGTCGGCGGGAGTATTCAGGCCGTCTATCCCTTTGCGGAGGCGGTTGCCGTTATTTGCAATGAAGAGGGCAAGCTGGAGGGCTTGCCGCTCAACCGTGCCCTGCGGGATGAAGATGGAGAAATCTATGATATTGTTGCCGGTACATTTCTGGTCACAGGTCTGACGGATGACAGCTTCGGCTCGCTCTCTCCCGATTTGCTGCGCCAGTTCATGACGGAGTTCAAAATGCCGGAGCAGTTTGCAAAAATCGGCGACAGGATCGTTGCTATCCCGATGATCTCCGAAGAGCAGCAGAAGCAGACTGTCCTTGAAGAGAAAAGCTCCATTGTCAATGAGAACACTTTCGGTATGGCGGTGGATGGCCATATCGGCACATGGCACACGATTGATCACAAGGAAATCGACGGTCACACTTTCTGGCTGATGGAGCACTGTCTCTTATACACATCTCCGAGCCCACGAGACATCTCAGGATCTCGTATG
>ENA-OYHM01000116-OYHM01000116.1-human-gut-metagenome-genome-assembly--contig:-NODE-116-length-11906-cov-5.579360_pt1 | contig 11906 bp, 9 predicted proteins | sample MGYA00243762_ERZ652997 | MGnify/ENA primary metagenome ERZ652997 (study PRJEB26926, sample SAMN06165342) | human gut metagenome | biome: ENVO:00009003; feature: ENVO:2100002; material: ENVO:00002003...
GTGAAACGTTCGATAAATCGCAATTTATTGAGTGCTTTCTTCCATTAACCAAATGAGAGATACCCCTTTATGCGGGAAGGGGTGAACAAGGTGGCATTGCGCCTGTTTGAGCACAACGAAAAAGCATATCATGCGGCAGTCCGGATGATGGAGCAGTACGGCAAGGCTGCCATTGTTCATCCCACCGGCACCGGAAAGAGCTACATTGCGTTCAAGCTGATCGAGGACAACCCAGAGAAGGTCGTAATCTGGCTTTCTCCCAGTGAATATATCTTTAAGACCCAGCTGGAGAGCCTGAAAAGGAACGACCCGGATTTTCCGCTGGCAAACGTTCTCTTTTATACCTATGCCAAACTGATGTGCTGTACACAGGCGCAGCTGGAGAAAATTGCAGCGCAGAAGCCTGCCTATATTATACTCGATGAATTCCACCGTGCCGGTGCGGAATGCTGGGGCGAAAGCACGGTGGCTTTATTAAAGTTGTGCCCGGAGGCAAAGCTTCTGGGGCTGACGGCAACAAACATCCGGTATCTGGATAATAACCGTGACATGGCCGAAGAGCTCTTTGATGGGCATACGGCGAGCGACATGACCCTTGGCGAAGCAGTCGTCAGGGGTATTTTGCCTGCCCCGAAGTATGTGACCACGGTTTATCAGTACCAGAAAGCCCTCGCAAAGTATCAGGCGCGGGTGGATAACCTGCGGGCGCCGGGCATTCAGGACGTGAATCAGAAATATCTGGACGCACTGCGCCGCGCACTGGAACAGGCAGACGGACTTGATCTTGTCTTTCAACATCATATCACGCAGACAAGTGGAAAATACATCGTATTCTGCGCAAACAAGGAGCATATGGACGAAATGATTTCCCATGTGCCGGAGTGGTTCTCTGGGGTCAACCCAGATGTGGTGGTGTACGAAGCCTACTCGGATGACCCGAATACGGATAAGGCGTTTGCGGACTTCAAAACGGACACAAGCGACCGTCTGAAGCTGCTGTTCTGCATCGACATGCTCAACGAGGGCGTCCATGTGGAGGGCATTTCCGGTGTCATTTTGTTCCGTCCAACGATTTCGCCCATTATCTACAAGCAGCAGATAGGACGTGCCCTGACCGCTGGGGATAATACAACGCCGCTTATCCTAGATGTTGTCAACAATTTCGAGGGCTTGACCAGTATTTCCGGTTTGCAAGGCGAGATGCAGGAGGCGGTCCACCGGCTCTATGCCAACGGTGAGGGCGATAGGATCGTCACCGAGCGATTCGAGGTCATCGAGCAGGTGCATGACTGCCGGGTGCTGTTCGAGCAGCTGCAGGCAAGCCTTTCTTCCGGCTGGGAGCACTATTTCTCCGAGGCAAGCATCTACTATGCGGAACACGGCAACCTGAATGTCCCGAAACTGTATACCACGCCCGGCGGTCTGAGTCTTGGGGTGTGGCTGGTCACTCAGCGTCGTGTGCGCGAGGGACAAATTCAAGGCATCCTGACCGAACAACAGATTCAACGGCTGGACAGCATCGGCATGGTCTGGGGCAACCGGAAGGAAATTGCGTGGCAGCACGGATTTGAGGTCGCAAAGAAATACCACGACACCTACGGAAACCTGATGGTGCCCGGAAAATATGTAGACCCGGACGGCTATCCCTTAGGACAGTGGATCATCAAGACCCGGCAGCAAAAGCTGAACGGCCGACTGAAGGAAGAACGCATCGCACAGCTTGATGAGATCGGCATGGTGTGGAACATTTTCGATGCCAAGTGGGAAAAGGCTTATGCGCTGGCTGCGGCTTATTATGAGGAAAACGGCAACCTGAATATCCCACGTTCCTATGTGACAGCGGCTGGCGAACGGCTGGGGCAATGGGTCGAAAGCCAGCAATGGGCGTACCCGAAAGGAAAACTGACGGAGGAACAGGTCGAGCGGCTCAGCCGGATCGGGATGTACTGGGGCAATCGCAATGACCGCAAGTGGAACGAGGGGTATCAGGAGGCAAAGCGCTATTTTGATGCCCACGGCGACCTGAACGTCCCAGCAGAATATGTGTCACCGGGCGGTTACAACCTCGGAAATTGGGTCAAACGGCAGCGGTATACCCGCCAGAATCCTGAAAAAAGCTGCGCTGTTCTGACAGAGGAAAGGATTGCCAAGCTGGATACCATCGGGATGAGGTGGGAGAAAGCGGATTCGAGGCCGCGCCGGTTAGAGTTGGCACAAGGACCTCATAGGGAAAGCGAAAAACTGAATGTTTCAGCTAACCACAAAACGGGGGAAGATATCGGTTTGTGTAGTTGATAGCGCGATCCAAAGCACTTGCTGCAATTTGGGTCGGAGAAGTTACGTGAGTCGTAAAAAGAAAATCTAAAGGAGTTATTGGAGAGGATTATGTCAAAGATTCAGCATGATGTGATGTTGAGGGTCGTGAAGATCCTGAATGTTCTGATGATCGAGCTACCGTTTGCGGCCTGTTGGTTCCTGTACTACTCGCACCAGACCTATGCAAATCTGGCATGGGAGGGTCATTCTGCGATTTTAGGCCTGTTTTTTATCCTGTATATTGCACTCGGTAAAATCTACGATGCGTTCTGGATGTCGATGCAGCGGGTCTCAGAACTGGTGTACGGCCAGATCCTTGGCGCTATGGCAACCGATGGTATTTTGTACATCGTGATCTGCCTGATGTCCGCAAAGCTCTGCAACCTGTTGCCGGGTATTGCGGCAATTGCGGGGCAGTTGGTGATGGCCGCGATCTGGGCATCCTGCGCACATAAATGGTACTACAAGACCTTCCCGCCGCAGAAGACCGCGGTGGTCTATGATGTGCGACACGGTATGGAAAAGCTCATCAACGAGTATGGTCTGAGCCAGAAATACGATGTGCAGGTCACCTTGAGCGTGTCGGAGTGCTTGGCAGACCTGAGTATTCTGGACGGCATGGAGACTGTTTTTGTCAGTGGTGTTCACAGCCATGAACGAAACATTATCCTGAAGCACTGCGTAGGGAAGGGCATCAATATGTTCGTCATTCCCCGTGTTGGCGACGTTATTATGAGCGGCGCTTGGCCGATGCATATGTTCCATCTGCCCATGCTGCGGGTCGGGCGTTACATGGCAAGCCCGGAGTTCTTGTTCATCAAGCGCGCGATGGACATTGTGATCTCACTGGCAGCACTGATCATCCTGAGCCCGCTGTTCCTGATCACGGCCATTGCGGTCAAATCCGATGGTGGCCCCGCCTTCTATAAACAGGTGCGTCTGACCAAAGACGGCAAGCAGTTTGAGATTCTGAAATTCCGCTCTATGCGTGTGGATGCGGAAAAGGATGGCGTGGCACGTCTTTCCACCGGCGATAAGGATGACCGTATTACGAAGGTTGGCCACATTATCCGTGCCTGCCGTTTGGACGAGCTGCCCCAGTTGCTGAACATCCTGAAGGGTGATTTGTCCGTTGTTGGTCCCCGTCCGGAGCGCCCAGAGATCGCTGCCCAGTATTGCGAGGAGATGCCGGAGTTTGCGCTGCGGCTTCAGGCAAAGGCTGGTTTGACCGGTTATGCGCAGGTGTATGGCAAGTATAACACCACCCCCTACGATAAGCTGCAGATGGATTTGATGTATATTGCCCATCCCAGTCTGATCGAGGATTTGAAAATCATGCTGGCGACCGTGAAGATCCTGTTTATGCCGGAAAGTACCGAGGGTGTGGCAGAAGGCGCAACTACGGCGATGGGGCAGGAGTAAGCAAAACGTTTTAGCAGCAGTGTGTAGATTACGCTGCTGAGGACGATTAGTAGAACTTTATAAGGAAAAACGGCTCGGACTCTTTGAGATGAGTCTGGGCTGTAATCTTTGATATGCGGAGAGGAACGGTAGAATGCTAGTTAGTGTGATTATGCCGACTTACAACTGTGGCAAGTTTATTTTGCAATCGCTTGATTCTGTGATTGCCCAGACGGTTATAGACTGGGAGGTTCAAATTGTGGACGACTGCAGCACGGATAACACTGCCGAAGTGTTGAAGCCGTACTTGGAGAAGTATCCCAATATCCACTACTATGTTCTTCCGCAGAATGGGGGACCGGCGGTTGCCCGGACGGAGGCTATGAAGCGGGCAACGGGCAAGTATATCGCATTTCTGGATAGCGATGACTTGTGGATGCCGGACAAACTAGAAAAGCAGATTGCTTTTATGGAGAGGACTGGCGCAAAGTTTAGTGCGACCGGTTATGGCTGGATGGACGAGGCAGGCAACAACCTGCATACGGTTTTCATTCCTCCGAAGAAAACGGATTATAAAAAATGTATTCGTTTATCCGACCCAATTGGAAATCTGACGGTTATGTATGATCAATCTGCATTGGGAAAATTTGAGGTGCCGATCATAAAAAAGAGAAACGACTTTGCGTTGTGGCTTCAAATTTTGAAAAAAACTGATTACTGCTATGGCATGGACGATGTGCTTGGCACATACCGTGTTGGACGCAGTGGGTCAGTCAGCAAAAACAAGTTCCAGCTGGTCAAGTATCATTGGCAGCTCTATCATAAAATCGAAGGGCATAATGTGGTTCGTAGTCTGTACGAACTTGGCTGCTGGGCTTGGGTAAAGGGCACCGGCATTGGGCTTGATAAGAGGAAAGTATAATTGCCGGATAAAGGAACGCAAAAGTTGGGCAATTCAGTGCATGGAGAGTATGAGTTCTGCCATCAGTTGACGGAATTTGAATGGAGATAACACATGAAAAAGGTTGGAATCGTCGGGCATTTTGGCTTCGGTCATGACTTGCTAAATGGTCAGACAATTAAGGTCAAAATTCTGTTTCAAGAGTTTCAAAAACAACTTGGAAATGAAAATATCGTGGCTGTAGACACTCATGGTGGAGCCAAGAAAGTTCCGGCGATGATTACTAGTACAATAAAAATGTTCCGGCAGTGTGAAAATTGCATGGTTCTGCCGGCGTATAAGGGCGTGCTGTTTTTTACGCCGCTGTTTTCGGTACTTAATAAAATTTTTCACCGTAAAACATATTATATTGTTGTTGGCGGTTGGCTTGACAGTTATCTGGATAAATACAAGTGGCTTGAAAACCAGCTCAAAAATTATACAGCAATCTGTGTTGAGACAACAACAATGAAGAAGGCTCTTGAAAAACGTGGCTTTCAGAATATCGAACTAATGAAAAACTGTAAAGCATTGCAAAAACTTTCTTTTGAAGAACTACCACACAGTTTTACAGAGCCTTATGCGCTCTGTACATTTTCACGCGTTATGAAAGGTAAAGGGATCGAGAATCTCATTAACGCCATAAAGAAAGTAAATAAGAAATTTGGGAGTGTTGTATTCACACTCGATATTTATGGAGAAGTCTGGAAGGACTATACCCACGAATTTGAGGAATTAAAAAAGAACTTTCCAGAATATATCAAATATAAGGGAAGCGTAAACTATGACAGAAGTGTGGAAACTCTAGAAAATTATTTCGCACTTGTGTTTCCGACGCTTTTTTATACTGAGGGAATACCAGGAACGATTATAGATGCGTATGCTGCCGGCCTACCTGTAATATCATCAAAATGGGAAAGCTATGGTGATGTAATCGAAGATAATGTTACAGGTATTGGCTATGAATTTGGTAGTGATGATGCACTGGTTGAAGTACTTGAAATGATAAAGAGCAATCCTCAAAAAATAATTGATATGAAAGAGGCTTGCTTACGGAAATCAAAAGAGTTTTCACCGAAGGCTGTCGTAGGTGGTTTCATACAGAAGTTTTTCTAAGGAGTAGGCGATGATTTCTAATGCAATGATTCAAAAGTGGATAAAAATGCTTCGACATGATAGTGTTCTTCATGTGGAACAAAGTGAAGGAAAACATTATTCTGCGTCGGAGATCGCTGGCTACTATAATAATTTTAGCGGGAAAATTGAGAGCACAAAGAACTTTGACGCAGTTGGTATCCCGCAGAATATTGCATCACACGGAAATGAAAAAGAAAAGGTGTATTTTCCTATTGCCATCTTTCAATATGGTTTGGGTGCATATGACCTGTGGCTTGAAACTAAAAAGCGGGACTACTACAATACTTTTTTAGCAATGGCAGATTGGGCTGTCTGCAATCAAGAAGAATCCGGAGCATGGAATACATTTGGTGTATTGCGCTATAATAACCCCTATTCTTCTATGGCACAGGGTGAGGGATCTTCTTTATTGGCTCGTGCCTATAAAGAAACTAAAAGTCAAAAGTATTATGTGGCATGCACAAAAGCAGTTGACTTCATGCTTTTACCAGTAACAGAAGGTGGTACGAGTGAATGCACCTCTACGGGAGTGGTTCTAAAGGAATACCCAGATAAAGCGCCTGTGCTGAATGGATGGATTTTTTCTGCCTTTGGTCTGTTTGATGCGTGGAAATTAACAGGGAAGCAGAAATACTCAGATGCGTGGAAAAAAACCTCTGATGAAATAAAGAATAATTTATGTAAGTTCGATGCGGGTCATTGGAGCTATTATGATATGGGTGGAAAGCTGACGAGTCCATTTTATCATTCTTTACACATCGAATTATTGAAAGCGTTGAATCATTTATCGCCTGCATTAGAGTATGAAGAGTATATCAATAAATGGGATGCTGAAAAAAATAGTTGGATTTGGAATAGAGTTGCTTTTGTGCGAAAGGCTATGCAAAAAATCACAGAGAAGCAAACGCAAGAATGGGTCATGGTCAGCTAATAAGGCTATAGTTAGTGATTGTATGGAGTGAAGTATGAAAATTGTTCAGGTTATGCCGGATTTTGGATTGGCTGGCGCAGAAACTATGGTGGAAAATTTGTCATGCGGTCTTGCTGCAGAAGGTTGTGATGTTTTGGTTATCAGCTTTTTTGATCTACATACAGCTATTACAGAACGCATTGAAAACAGAGGCATTAAAATAAAGTATTTAGGCAAGAAAAGAGGCTTTGATCCGTCTATTATTTCAAAGATGCGGAAAATTATAAAAGCATATCAACCGGATGTTATACATACGCATCGGTACGTTTTGCCGTATGCTTTCTTGGCTTCAATGGGATTTAAAGCCAAACGGGTGCATACGGTGCATAACGTTGCTCAGAAAGAACAGACAAAAGTTGGAAAAAATATTAATAGAGTATTATTCCGCTATTTTAATGTGGTTCCTGTAGCACTGAGTAAAGAAATCCAGAGAACGATTCAAGATGTGTATGGATTGCCAGACAACAGAATCCCAGTTGTATTTAACGGAATTGACCTTTCACGATGCATTGTAAAGGAAAGTTATGCGAGAAAAGACACCTTTACAGTTCTTCACATAGGTCGTTTCATGGATGTAAAGAATCATGAACTTTTGTTGAGGAGCTTTGCCCGGTTCAAAGGACAGCATTCGGATGCAAGGCTTCAGTTACTGGGAGATGGTGAGCTCAAAGAGAATATGATGCAGCTTGCAGGTCAACTCAATATTACAGATGCAGTCGAATTTGCTGGTTTACAGAGTAACGTCTACCCTTGGCTTCACAATGCAGATGTTTTTATTCTTCCGTCTAAATTTGAAGGGATGCCGATGACATTGATCGAGGCAATGGGAACAGGTCTTCCTATTATTGCAAGCAATGTCGGAGGAATTCCGGATATGCTTTCAAGTCAAAAGGAAGCTCTTCTGATTGAGCCCAAAGAGGAGAAAATCATTGAGGCTCTTGAGATGGTTTATTCTGACGCAAAGAAAAGAGAATATTGGGGTCGAAATGCACTACAAAGGTCGTCGTTGTTTTCGTCGCAAGCAATGGCGAGAAAGTATTTGCAGTTGTATTCAAGTGGAAGATGATTGATTAATATAAAACCTGCAGTTTTGAAAACTGTTGAATTGCAAATGAATGCGGAGGTACTGTATTGTTTGTCTCGTTGGCGATAATATTTCTTTTAATGATACCCATAGTTGGATATTCTCTTTCTGAGAGAAATCAAGTCAGTTTGCGCCAATATCTGATGCTGATGCGCATTATCTGGCTTATGATCCTGTTTTGGCTATTGTTCTTTGAACCTAAAAACTTTATTCGCTGGGATTTGCTAGAGCATTATGATGAGCTAAGCAATTTAAGGAGTAATGATTTTCAATATGCATTAAACTATGGGGAATATAAGGGACTGCCAATTGCCAATATTTACTTCTTTTTAATCAGTCGTATGAAAGATAATCGATTGTTCTCAGTTATTCCTCTTTTTATAGACGGATGCGCATTTATTTATATACTTAAGAATTCATTTCAAAGAGAGCGAGTCGTCAATTTTTCTCACATAACATTCGCTACAATCTTATGGTGGTGTACTTTTGGATTCAAACTGTCAATATCAGGTGTTCGGTGCGTTACTGCAGTAGCAATTGTAACTGTTGCCATATATAAAGATGCCGTTAAAAGAGAAAGAAGTTTGCAAGTACTTCTTCTTTACATTCTTCCTCTGATGATTCACCAGTTTGCGATAGTACCTATTGTGATACGTTTGTTTGCGCGGGTAAAACACAAATCCATTGGAATACTAGCAATACCTGCAATAATACTGTTTGGGCCACCTGTTGCAAGATTTTTGGGTTCATTGACATCAAACTACTATCTTCAGGAATTTGTACGTCTTCTAACAAAATACTGGGATCGATTTAATATCATAAATTGGATTGCAAGGGCCGACTCTGCATCGATAACTGTATATTTTGCCTTTGTTGTTGTCGTTCTCTATTTGTGCTACATGGTGTTAGAAATCAAAAGAAATGCAAATGTCATCGATATTGGCACTGAAACGGTTGCAGTTTTGGAAGCACTTACTATTGTAGCGTTTGGTTCTCTTTTTAATTACCTGATAATTGAACGTTTGATGTATTTTATTGCATATGGGTTAATTATTTGTTTTTCTTGGTATATCCAACTACATAAGCGGAAATCTATTATTGATTATGTCGTTCTAGTGATCTGCCTTTGGCTTTTCTTTTTTAATGATATTTACATTTTCTTAGTAAATTACACAGGCGTTTATTTTCTTGCGTTTTAGGAGAACGTTATGGACAAAATACTTGTTACGATTATCTGTACTACATTTAATCAGGAAAGATACATAAGAAAAGCATTAGATGGGTTTCTTATGCAAAAAACAAATTTTTTGTATGAAGTCATTGTTCATGACGATGCTTCAACGGATCGAACACCTAGCATTATTAGAGAGTATGCAGAAAAATACCCACACATTATAGTTCCAATTCTGCAAAAGGAAAACCAGTTTTCTAAGGGAGTGTGGATTACTAATGATTTGTTGCTACCGATGGCAAAGGGAAAATACATTGCTATGTGTGAAGGAGATGATTTCTGGACAGATCCAAATAAATTACAGATGCAGGCGGATATAATGGAAAAATATCCGGAATGCAGCGTATGCGTACATAGTGTATGGGGAATATCGGAAAATGAAAAGAAGGTTATCAGAACATTTCCGAAAAGGAAAATGGAATCAGGGGTGATTTCAGCAGCAGCTGTAATGAATCGAATGCTTGCAAAAGGAGAATGGCTTTTCCATACAACTAGTTATTTCTTTAAAAAGAGCGATGCTCTGGAGATGGGCGAAAAAAAATATGAGTTTTGGACAAAGTCGCCTTATGGTGATTTTGCATATATGCTAATGGCAGCATTAAAGGGCAATTTCTATTATATAAACAAAGAGATGTCAGTGTATCGAATGGGTGCTATAGGTAGCACAGTAAGAAGGGATATGAATTTAGGGAGGAGGAAACAAAGAGATATTTGTTTTATTGAAACGGTTGAAAATTTTGACGAATTAACAAATCACCGCTTTCATGAGGATGTGGTAGAAGCCGTTAGGCGCTATCGGTTTGAAATTGCAGATGTTGAAAAGAACTATAATGTCTTGCTTGCGCCTGAGATGAAAAATAATTGGAAGAAATTACCCCTGTATGTAAGGACGAGAATTAGAGTTTCTAAGATTTCCCCGGGTTTTGATAAATTTTACTATCGTTTAAGAAAATTGATTAAGGGCGTTTAAATCATGAAGTCAACATCAATAGTAAATAATTTCCTCTGGCGTTTTGCTGAACGTTGCGGTGCCCAGTTTGTAACATTTATAGTATCTATCGTACTAGCCAGAATACTGGCGCCGGAAGACTACGGTCAAATAGCCCTGATCACAGTATTCACAACGATTATGCAGGTTTTTGTGGACAGCGGTCTTGGTACAGCGCTGATTCAGAAAAAAGACGCTGACGATCTTGATTTTTCGTCAGTGTTCTATTTCAACTTTGTAGTTTGTCTGGTTTTGTACGCCATCATGTTTATGGCGGCTCCAATCATTGCAAACTTCTATAAAGATGTATCTTTGACTCCGATTATCCGTGTTATCAGCTTGACCATTGTAATTTCTGGTGTAAAAGGCATTCAGCAATCCTATGTGTCGCGGAATATGCTGTTTAAGCGCTTCTTCTATGCGACATTGGGTGGAACTGTTTTCTCGGCATTCCTGGGTATTGGATTGGCGTATTCGGGTTTTGGTGTGTGGGCTATCGTAGCGCAGCAGCTATCCAACACAGCCATTGATACCCTGATTCTATGGCTGACAGTAAAATGGCGTCCAAAGAAAATGTTCTCTTGGAAAAGACTAAAAGGACTGCTTTCATTTGGATGGAAAATGTTAGCGTCAGCACTTTTGGATACGCTCTATGGTAATATTCGCAGCCTGATTATCGGTAAAATGTATTCGTCTGCGGATCTGGCGTACTACAACCAAGGCGATAAGTTCCCATATGTGATTGCAAACAATATCAACACATCCATTGACAGCGTTCTTCTGCCAACGATGGCAGATGTACAAGATGACGCTGGTCGTGTAAAAGCGATGACCCGCCGGGCTATTAAAACCAGCACCTATATCATGGCACCACTGATGATGGGCTTGGCGTTCTGTGCAGAGCCGATTGTTCGCCTGGTCTTGACGGATAAATGGCTGCCTTGCGTCCCATTTTTACGCATTTTCTGCATTACTTATATGTTCTATCCCATCCACACAGCAAACCTGAATGCAATCAAAGCAATGGGGCGTAGCGATTTGTTTTTGAAGCTCGAAATTGCGAAGAAGATAGTTGGTATGACGCTGCTGCTTTCTACCATGTGGTTTGGCGTTATGGCAATGGCGTATAGCTTGCTTGTCAGCAGTGTTACAAGCCAAATTATTAACTCATGGCCAAATCGTAAGCTTTTGAATTATCGTTATTTGGATCAGTTGAGGGATATCCTGCCGGGCATTGCTTTGGCAATCTTTATGGGATGCTGCGTGAACCTTGTTGGCCTGCTTCACCTATCAAATGCTGCGACACTGCTGATTCAAATCCCGATGGGGGCGGCAATTTACATTGGAGCATCGGCTGCATTGCATCTGGAATCCTATGAATATCTGATGGGCATGATTCGCCCGGTCTTGAAAAAAATTGCAAGAAAGTAAAGGCGATAAAAAATGAAAAAGATTCTCTTATTAGGTGGTTCCGCCCAGCAAGTTGTAGCCATTGAAACTGCTAAAAAACTTGGATATTACACTGTTTTGTGCGATTATCTGACGGACAACCCCGGTCAATATGTAGCAGATAAGTTCTACCTTGTAAGTACTACGGATAAGGGTGCAATACTTGAGGTGGCTCAGAAGGAAAAAGTTGATGGCGTTCTTGCCTATGCTTCTGACCCCGCTGCACCCACAGCAGCATATGTAGGCGAAAAATTAAAGCTGCCAACAAACCCTTATTCCGCAGTAGAAATTCTTTGTAATAAAGATCGTTTTCGTGCGTTTTTGCATGACCATGGATTCTGTCTCTTATACACATCTCCGAGCCCACGAGACATCTCAGGATCTCGTATG
>ENA-OYHM01000124-OYHM01000124.1-human-gut-metagenome-genome-assembly--contig:-NODE-124-length-11566-cov-4.334984_pt1 | contig 11566 bp, 7 predicted proteins | sample MGYA00243762_ERZ652997 | MGnify/ENA primary metagenome ERZ652997 (study PRJEB26926, sample SAMN06165342) | human gut metagenome | biome: ENVO:00009003; feature: ENVO:2100002; material: ENVO:00002003...
GATGTCTCGTGGGCTCGGAGATGTGTATAAGAGACAGGTCTGCATACAGTTCAGTGGAGCTTGGCATTGTAAATTCTCCGAAAAGCCAAAAATACAACGATTGCTGGATATATTCCTCGCTCTCGGTGCTTGAAACAAAACTTTTAAAAAAAGATTTTACGGCTAATAATTTTTCTGCCGAGCATATGAACCTTTGGGCAACAACAAAAAGCAACGGTAAAGGCTGGCAGCGCAATGTCACTTCCGACGGCTACGCATTTACCGCACTCGGATATTTAAGTTCCTGGCAAGGCGGAATCGAACAAAGCGACTACGACACTCTTGCAGAAAAATATACTCCCGACAAAGACCTTTCCGCTTTTGTAAATTACGGGGTGACCGCTATAAAATACCTCGACGATTGTGCACAAGAAGAAATTAAGCAAGAGATTATGGATAACGGTTCAATCTATGCGGCATATTCTCACAGTCCTTATTACGAAAATAATGACAGAACAGCGTATTTCTGTCCGCAAGGTTCTCCAAAATTCACAGGTCATGCAATAGCTATTGTCGGATGGGATGATAATTATTCAAAGGAAAATTTCAAAGCAATAAACGGTGTTTTGCCCGAAAATGACGGAGCATGGCTTGTAAAAAACAGTTGGGGCGATTACAACACTTTAAACGGTTACTTTTGGCTTTCATACGAAGATTCTTATTTGTTTAGCAGTACCTTTAAATACAATTTTGCTGTTGAAGATGTCACAGAAATCACCGATGATATTAAACTTATGCAAAATGAAATTTACGGTGCAACATATGAATTTAACTACATAAATGATGACAGTGTCACATATCTTAATCTTTTTAATTTTTCCGAGGGTTACAACAAACTTGATTCGGTAATGTTTGAAACCACCGCAAAAAATTCCGACTATGAAATCTACTATGTACCTGCCGAAAATAAAATTCCTGTGTCAGATGAAACCAAATGGACTAAATTAAACAGCGGAAAAGTTCCGTACAGCGGATATTTAAATATTGATACAAACGATTTTGACTTACCTGTAACTTACGGTGCAATCGCCGTTAAAATTAAAAAAAATAATGAAAGCGAAAAAAATACTATAGGCGTCGGTGAATGGCTTAACAAATCAAACGGTCAGTTTGCATTTATAAACGAAAGCCAAAAAGGCGAAAGTTTTATTTATCAAAACGGAACTATGACAGACCTTCTCGATTGGTACAAAACGGAGCGTGACGATAATCTTGGCGGCACATTCGTTATAAAAGCTGTTACAAATAAAACCGAACTTGCAGTCACACTGCTCGGCGACATTGACTTAAACAACAAAATTGACATTAAAGATGCAACCGATTTGCAGATAGCTATTTCAGGCGGTTCAAAACTTTCGGCTGTTCAAAATTTAAATGCCGATACTGACGAAAACGGCGAAATTAATGTAAACGATGTTACACAGTTACAATTTATGATTGCAAATAATAACTGAATACAGATACAAACAGAATTTTTGGACAACTGCCTCTTTACCTGCAAATCGACAAATCACAAACATTCAACTTTAGACTAAAAGGAAAACACAACTGCTCATCGGAACAGTTGTGTTTTTCATTTTATCTCATTTGAGGACCGCCCCGCATATCTCCGCCCGGGCCGCCCATTTCGTTTCCGTTCATATCGCCGTTGCCCATATTTCTGCCGCCCATACTTCCGTGACCACCCATACCGCCTGATCCGTATATGATAGAAGTCATTTCAACTTCTGTTGTACTGTCGCCTGTCGTTACAGTATATGTCTGACCTGTTGTAATACCCGGGCAACTGATAACCACACAAGCGTATGTCTTGGTAGGTGTGAACGATACAAGAACATCGCCGTCACTGTTTTTGACTGTGATTTCACCGCTCGAATTTGTATTTACAAGCATTGAACCTTGAGTTGAATTTTCTCCAAAGTTCTGTGCCATTTGAGATGAACCTGTGGCAATGAATATGCCACCTGTTATGGTTGCTTCTCCGTCATAATCAACCGCTCCGTTATCTCCGCTTGTCGAGCCAAAAACATAGGTTTCCCCGCCTGTAACGGTAAGCGAACCGTTTGAATCAACTCCGTCACCGTCAGCGTCAATTGTTATTTTGCCGCCCGATATTGTAATGGAAGCATCTGATGAACCGAAATTGTCACGGTCAAATCCGCCGCCGAATCCGCTTTCGTCTTTTCCGCCTGCGGCATTAAATCCGTCATCGCTCGATTTCAGATTAATTGTACCGCCTGAAATTTCAACTTCCGTTCCCTCTATTCCCTCATAGCTTTCGGTAATATTAATTGTTCCTCCACTGATGCTTGTTTTGCTGTCGGCGTGGATACCATCATCACCTGTTGAAATTGTAAAAGTACCTCCTGATACGGTTACATTTGAATTTGAATGTAAACCGTCATCTTCGCAAGTAAGATTAAAAGTACCTCCGCTGATTGTAATATCTCCTCCTGCTTTTATTCCTTTTACACTTGCAGAATCTGTTGAACTTGAAGATGATGAACCTCTGTTTGAAGTAATATTAAATGTGCCGTTTTCAATTTGAGCCGTCGTGCCGGCATCAATGCCGTCACCTTTGCAATTAACGGTAAATTTACCGTCTGCTATATACACAAAGCCTTTTGAAGTATCGTCTGTATTTTCTGCGTGCAAACCGTCTTTACCCGAAGTTAAAGTATAAGTACCGCTTGCAATTCTGATACTGTTTTTACCGCTTAATGCATGGCTTGCGGCTGTAATATTGTATTCTCCGCTTGTAAGTTTTAAATCATCTTTAGAAACAATGCCGTGACCTTTTTCGGAAGTTACAATCAATTTGCCCTCTCCGTTAAAGGTAATATCATCTTTTGCAAATACCGCCGCATCTACATTGTTGTCATCTGTCTGAACATAGTCACCTGTTGACGCAAGTGTATTTTCTGTGTCTTTTGCAGTTGTTACAAATACCTTATCTGCCTGTTTTACATATAAAGCGGCACTTGATTTACAGGTTACAGAGGCGTTTTTAAGTATAATCTGCACTTTTGTTTTATTGTCGGCATCTACAATAATCTGACCGTCGGATGTTGTACCCGTAACTATATATGTGCCCTCACTTTTAATAGTAACCTTACTTCCGCTGACAGAAACGCTGTCAGAGCTTGCGGTTGCACCTGATGATGAAAAAGCAACCATTACCGCCGAACTTTCATCATAGCCTACCTCTTTGTCACGGTCGGTGAACATATCGCTGTCAAGAGATTCATCCGAAGCGATTGAAGCAGTAGAAACACTGTCTTTTGTAACAGTTGAAGAATTTGTCGAGGATGTTTTTTCATCTGTATTTGCGCAGCCTGTTACACTTACGGATATAATAAGTGCCACAAGCAATGCTGCAAATTTCCCTTTTCTTTTTAAATTAAAGCTCATTATTAGTTATCTCCTGTCTTGCCATACTTATTTCAAGATTGCCGTTTCTGCATCTCAAATCATCAATAAAATCTTTTTCATCGTTCGGGTTTTTGAGAGTTACATTATATGTAAGTTTGAACAAACTGCCCATATTAGCGGTTCTTACCGATACCGTTTCATATTTTACGGTATATTTTTCAAAAAGGTCGTCAAAAGCACCTGTATAATTTAAATCCTCGGGAATTGTGATTTTTAATATTCTGTCCTGCTCAAGTCTTTTGTCTGCACCGATATTTACTTTATTGAGGATAAACATTGCAATTCCTAAAATTAATGAGAACAGCACTGCGTATCCGAGATAACCCATTCCGCAAATCAAACCTGCACCCATTGCAAGGAAGATTGTGCCGATTTCTTTAGCGGTGCCGGGCACGGAACGAAATCTTACAAGGCTGAAAGCACCTGCCACAGCAACGCCTGCACCGACATTACCGTTTACCATCATAATTACCACACAAACTACGGCAGGTAAAAGTGCAAGAGTAACAACAAAGCTCTTTGTGTATTTGGTTTTGTATGAATAGACCGCCGCAAGAAAAATGCCGATTACAAGAGCAACTGCTATGCCAAGCAGAAATTGCGGCACTGCGATTGTTTCGGTTGTTGAACTGAAAATTCCTGAAAATAATGTATTAAGCATATTTTTTACCTCCGTTTGCTCTTTCGCTCATAATTGCAACATAAGCATTGCCGTATTTTGAAAAAGATGTTTTATAAATTTTGTTTTCGCTTAAAATGTTTGTCATCCACAGCGGAATTGCCGTGCCTGTCTTTATTTCCATAAGAGAATAATCATTTCTTAATATCGGTGTTCCGTAAATACCTTTACAAAGTGATAAATCATAGTTACGCCAAAGAATATTATCATCAAAGGTTACTCTGAAATCATAATCATTTTTTGAATAAAAGGCCTCTCGGTTGTATGAAATTACAACCTGCGGTGCAATGCCTTTGTAATGCTCAAGAAAATAATTGACTTCTCTTAAAATCTGACTGTCGGCAATATGTTCACCGTTACAAAGATAACGCATACTCTCGTTCTCACTCATTTCGGTTCTGCGTTTATAGACAACACGCTTATATTTCTTTTTGATTTCTATAAAAGTTGTGCTGTCGTGTTTTGCAACTCCGTAACTTCTCAATCTTAACTTTTCCTTATAAACGGGATGTTCAAGCGAGCGTCTTATCAGTAAAAAATCAGGTGTGTCAAAATATATGTTGCAAATTGTGCTTTTGCCGTATTTGTCGGCATACATATATTTTTGCATTTCCCGCATAATCATTTTCTTTTGTTCGTCAGTCACAAGGTACTTTATTTCATAGCGTTTAAATACGCTTTGGTAACTCACATTTAACTCCCCTTTTGTTTTGATGAGTATATTGTACCGTTGTAACTTTAAATGAAATTTAAATTTTACTTAAAATTTACCTAAAATTTAAAAAATAAATAAAAAGAGAGGAATAGTTAGGACGGACTAACTATTCCTCTTTAAATCAGCGAACACCAAGTGCCGTTAGTGTTCGCTAACTTATTTGATATTATATCAATAAATACATTATTTGTCAATTAAAACATAAATAAAATTTTATTTAACATCAAAACCTACTTCTGTTTGAATATAATTAAAATAACTTACATCATCATCGGTATAAGAAGTTCTGTTGTTAAAACCTTTTTTTATATTAATATTTCTGTCAATAAAAATTCTTCTGCACCACATACATGCCCATGAATACGGCAATAAAATCGGCATTTTCTCCACAAACGGATATTTATTTGCCATATATGATTTATTGGGAAAAAGCGATGAAATAAAATTAGCAAATCTTGATTTTTTTCTGCCTGTTTTAGTATTAACTCTTTGTCTTTCCATTTCGGACATAACCGCAACATCTACTCTGCCGAGAGTCATACTTAATAAAATATATTCTTCAACATCGTCAAAATCTTTAACTTCACTGCCTTTTGAAAACCATTTCAGTGAAATATCACGCAGTTTTTTCTCAAACAAGGTTATTCCTAATTTTTCAAACTGTTCACTCAAATATTTTTGATTAAGTAGATCCGAATATTTTTTATAAAATACATATTCGTCGGCAATCATTCTTATGCCGATTCCGCCTTCGGAAAAATGTTTTGCACTGTGAAGCAACATATAAATATAATAATCCTCAAGCGTCATTTCTTTTGAATAAGAATACCCGTCACGCACCTTAGCTTTTTTAAGTTGATTTTCCAATAAATAATAATTCTTATCATTCTTTTTTAAAAGCGAACGGTGCATTTCAATATACATAAACGGCGCTTTTACAAAATGATATTGTTGATCATCATTTTGTAAAAATTTATACCCGTTTTGTTTAAATATATTTTTTATTCTGTCAATATCGTTTATATCAAACAAAATATCATAATCTGAAATTGAGCGTTCAAATGAGTTGGGATAGTCTTCCTTAAGAAAATAGCCTTTCATAGGGAGATTATATATTTTCCCTTCATCAAAACATTTAAGCAAACTTTCAATTTCATATTTCATCATCGTATCAATATAAATCCAATGATTAAGATTATTTTTTACATAAGATAACAATTCATCTGAAACCGAATATTTTTTTGACAACATTAAGACAGCCTCATCAAAAATTGCGTCCATTCGGGTATCATTAGAAATCTGCCTTATGTGGTCAAGATTACAATTTTCATACGGCAGCTGCGGTTCTGTTCCGTTTAAAACACTTGATACAAGAGTCAAATAATATGCATATTCTTTTTTTTGAGCGTCATTAAGATGTTTTTTCATTATACAAAAACTACCTTTTCTTTTTTATCTTTATCGACTTATTCATTCTGTGCGCTGAATAAAGCATACGCATTGGCGCTTTGATATACTCCCACGCTGACTTATAAAATCTGTATGAAAGCGAATTATCGGTATAGTGTTTTCCTTTTCGATAAAATGCGGTAACCACACCTATAATATTTTCGTCAGTAATTCCCCGTTCTTTATGAAACTGATTATCACCGCAAAAAATATATTTGCTGTCCTTATCAAAACCGACAACTCTGTGCAAAACAAAATCGCCGTTACTTCTTCGGTATAAAGCAACATCAAGATATTTTAGCCTGCCCTCCGGCTTTTTCAGGACAACCACATCTTCGCCGTTTCTTAGCATAGGATACATACTTGTTCCGTGCGGAGTAAATGTAACCGTGCCTCCGCTGTTAAGTTTTTCTTTAATAATTTGTATTACATCTTCAAGCTGAATTTCTTTATTATTCAAAGACATTTGCATCCTTTAACTTATTAATAAATATATCTATATCCGCACTTGCTTTTTCTTTTGTTACATCGTACTCACTAATCATTTTAGCAATAAGTTCGTCTTTCTCAATTCCTTTTTGCAACTGTTCAAATAAGAAAGCACCTGTTTCATTAAGATTTATAACACCGTTAAAATCAAGTGTAAGACTGTTTACCGGTACCACTACATATGAATCGGCTACTTTTCTTAAAACAAAATCATCTTTAATTTTCATACTCATTTCTCCTCATATATGAATATAATACTTTTTAATGTGTTGATAATAATATTGTAATACATAAAGCATAAAAAAGCAAGTAATGAGGGAGTTTCGAGCATACAAAAAGCTCCGCAGAAAACTCTGCGGAGCTAAGTGATTAAGTATTAATTATCTGTTAAGATAAATTAGTTCTCTCTTCTTCTAACGAGGAAGAATACACCTGCAGCTGCAACCATTACGCCGGCAAATACGAAGAAGATTGTTGTCTCCTGACCTGACTGTACTGAGTTAGAGCCTGATGATGAACCATTTGATGAAGAGCCGTTTGATGATGAACCGCCGTTTGATGAACCGCTTGATTCATCAGCATCGTTCTTAGCCTCTGCATTGTTAATCTCATCTTGGTTAACCTTTTCGCCACCCTTTGTTGGGTCTGTGCATTTACCAAGGATACCCTCAATTGTTGCCTTCTTCTTGTTAGCAACATCCTGAGTCATTGTTTCTTCCTTAACAAAACCCTCAAGTTTGAAATTTACATTAGACATTACAGCGAGTGGGCTGATCTTGAGTTGGTTGATAAGATCCTGTGTCTTATCTGTCTTACTTGTATCAGCAGTACCGTCGTCAGAAACATAATCGAGAAGGTAGTCAGCTAAAAGTGTTACATCTGTTGTACCGTCTGCAAGAGCTGTACCAACTACTTTTGATGTTGAAGTAATAACCTTCTGCGGACCACATTCCGGATGGTTCTTCCATGCAGCCTCAGTATCTATCTTGCTGCTGTCCTTAGGGTTCTCGATCTTGTTACCTGTTACATACACAGTATCGCCAATGCAGTTACCGTTCATGATTGTGTTGTAAATCTGAGCTTGTGTATCTGCACTGAAGATTACGCAATATAAGTTCTTGCTGCCGGCATTCTGAATTTCTTCAGCGTTGCCTGTCTTTGTTATATCATAAGAATAAAGATCGTCGCTTTCCTTTTTGCACACTTCTTTCTTTGTCTGCCAGCTTGGCCATTTACCTGTACCGTCAGCTCTCCAGACGTGGCAATAGATCTTGCTAAAGTTTTTCCAACCTGCACTCTTTACATCAAAGTAAATCTTTGTGCCGGCACCTACCTGTGACTCGTCACCTGCTGCTACTGCTGAAGAATCATCAGCTGCTACTGCAGACTCGTCATTTGCTGCTACTGCGTCCTCTGCTTCAGCTGCACTTGCTGCAAATGCGCCTGCTGAAAGTACTAATGTTGAAGCAAGAGCAAGACTCATTACTTTTTTGAACATTTTAAATCTCCTCCATTGTTCATTAACTTTTAGGAATACACTATTCCATTGGAATTATTATACATCAAACATTACAAAACTTCAATACTTTAATTTCTTTTTATCGTTGTTTTAATATACAATCTTGCAAGACTGTTTTTAGTAGTTCTAAACAATAATAGCAATAAATTGCAATCTTTCAGACAACAAAAATCAAATTATGTGGATTTCGCAACATTTATGCCTTAATCATACCATATACAGTTTCTTTAACGATAGCAAGTGCTTCATCAATCTTTTCAGGATTTTTTGCACCTGCCATAGCCATATCCGGCTTACCGCCGCCGTTGCCGCCCGCTGCCTGTGCAACAGCCTTAACGAGTTTGCCTGCATTTACGCCGAGTGCCTTAGCCTCTTTACCGCAAGATGCGGCAAATGTAACCTTGCCGTCATTTTCGCAAGCAAGTACAACGATTGAGAGAGGAGCAACATCTTTTGTTCTCTCGCACATTGCACGAAGTGCGTCAGCGTTTGCATTGTCAATTTTTTTAGCAATAATTCTTACGCCGTTTTCAATTTCAGAATTAATAAAGAGGTTGTCAACCTGCATAGCAGCAAGCTTTGTGTTAAGCTCTGCAATTTCTTTCTGCTGATCATGAAGTAAGGTTGCAATCTTCTGTGCGCCCTCTGTGAGTGCTTTTGTATTTGAAATCTTAAGTGTTTCGCAAACGTTGAGTACAGTTTCACGGACATCGTTCATATACTTAAGAACTCCGATACCTGTAATAGCCTCAATTCTTCTTACACCTGATGCAACAGAACCCTCCTGACGGATTCTGAACAAGCCGAGGCTTGATGTATTTGTAGCATGTGTACCGCCGCAGAACTCAACTGAGAACTTACCGATGCTTACAACTCGTACAACATCGCCGTACTTCTCACCAAACAATGCCATAGCGCCGAGTTTCTTTGCCTCTTCGATTGGCATTTCCTTTGTAACAACAGGGATAGATGCAAGAATCTTCTTGTTTACAAGATCTTCGACTTTCTTAAGTTCTTCATCTGTTAGAGCCTCAAAATGTGTAAAGTCAAAACGAACCGAATGGTCTGTTACAAGCTGACCTGCCTGATGAACATGATTGCCGAGAACTTCACGAAGTGCGGCCTGTAAAAGGTGAGCCGCTGTGTGGTTACGCATAATATTTGCTCTTCTGTCAAAGTCAACGATTGCACGAAGTTCTGTGCCGACCTCAAGTGTACCGCTCTTAATTGTACAAGAATGGAGATAAACACCCGAAGCATCCTTAGTTGTATCGTCAACATCAACCTCAAGAGTACCCGATTCCATTACACCTGTGTCGCCTACCTGTCCGCCACTCTCTGCATAGAACGGAGTTTTGTCGAGAACAACAAGAGCTGTTTCGTTTTCGCCGACATTGTCAACTCTGATACCATCTTTAATGATGGCAAGAACCTTGCTGCCTGTATTAAGGTCAGTATAACCGCAAAATTCTGTTTTAGCAATATCTGAAAGGTCTGTTGAATCCGAAATCCAAGCGTCTGTGTCTTCTTTCTTTCTTGCATCTCTTGAACGCTGTTTCTGCTCTTTCAAAAGCTCGTGGAAACGGTCAACATCAACATCAATACCCTGCTCGGATAGAATTTCTCTTGTAAGGTCGATTGGGAAACCGTAAGTATCGTTGAGCTTAAATGCGTCCTCACCGCTGAGAACCTTAATATCCTGGTCGTCAACAATGCCCTGTAAAAGCTTAAAGCCCTGGTCGATTGTCTTTTGGAAGCTTTCTTCCTCAACTCTGATAATCTTTGTAATAAAGTCCTGCTTTTCTCTTAATTCAGGATATGCCGATTCATTTTCTTTTATTACAGTTTCGCATACCTTATACAAGAATGCGTCTTTGTATCCTAAAAGTCTGCCGTGACGGGCTGCTCTTCTGAGCAAACGGCGGAGAACATAACCCTTACCCTCATTTGACGGAAGAACACCGTCGCCAATCATAAATGTTGTGCTGCGGATATGGTCGGTGATAACTCGGAGTGAAATATCCTTTTTATCGTCTTCACCGTAATTTACACCTGTAATTTCAGAAATCTTCTTCATAATATTCTGAACAGTATCAACCAAGAAAAGGTTATCAACACCCTGCATTACGCAAGCAAGTCTTTCAAGACCCATACCTGTATCAATGTTAGGATGAGCAAGCGGAGTGTAGTTGCCGTTGCCGTCGTTTTCAAACTGTGAGAACACTATGTTCCATACCTCAACGAAACGGTCACATTCACAACCGACATGACAGTCAGGTTTACCGCAGCCCTTTTCATCACCACGGTCAAAGTAAATCTCCGAACAAGGACCGCAAGGACCTGAACCGTGCTCCCAGAAGTTGTCTTCTTTGCCGAGTCTTACCATATGAGATGGCTCAACACCGATTTCTTCGGTCCAAATCTTGTAAGCCTCATCATCGTTTTCATAAATAGATACATAGAGCTTATCAACAGGCATTTCGAGAACTTTTGTAAAGAACTCCCATGCCCAAGCTGTAGCCTCGTGCTTGAAATAGTCACCGAAAGAGAAGTTACCGAGCATTTCAAAGTATGTGCCGTGACGGGCAGTAATGCCTACCCTCTCAATATCGGGAGTACGGATACACTTCTGACAGGTTGTTACACGCTTTCTCGGCGGTGTAACCTCACCTGTAAAATACTTTTTCATAGGAGCCATACCGCTGTTGATAAGCAGAAGGCTGTTGTCGTCCTTCGGAACAAGTGAAAAGCTCGGAAGTCTTAAATGACCCTTACTCTCAAAAAATGAAAGAAACTTTTCACGAAGTTCGTTAAGTCCTGTCCATTCCATTAAAAATCTCTCCTTAAAAAATTTGCAAAATAAAATCCTGCCCCATAAAAATGGGACAGGAGAATAATTCCTGCGGTACCACCCAAATTGGTGCTTAAACACCCTCTTTGAGTAATCTTACGATTACAATCCTTAACGCAGATATACGCTGTGCTTAGTCACACAGAGCTCAGGGGTAGCGTGCTGTAAACATTCATAAAGTCTTGCACCGACCGACTTCTCTCTGAAAGAACGAGATACAGCTAATCCCGTCAACGCCAATTACATATACTTTTTATTCAGTAGCATTATAAAACTAATTATTCACAATGTCAAGTGAATATCGGAAATTTTCTGATATTTTTCTTTTTTCGTACCGCAACAATCGCATTAATTTTGTTGCATATTGCGACACAAAATGATATAATACATTTA
>ENA-OYHM01000125-OYHM01000125.1-human-gut-metagenome-genome-assembly--contig:-NODE-125-length-11492-cov-3.270875_pt1 | contig 11492 bp, 9 predicted proteins | sample MGYA00243762_ERZ652997 | MGnify/ENA primary metagenome ERZ652997 (study PRJEB26926, sample SAMN06165342) | human gut metagenome | biome: ENVO:00009003; feature: ENVO:2100002; material: ENVO:00002003...
ATTTTAAGGTGAACGGAACGGTCTGATCCAACCGCTTTCCACACAAAAAAGAAGCGCCGCATCTATACGATGCAGCGCTTCTTTTTTGCATACTTTAGTTCTGCGGGTGCACGATATCGCGCCAGTCCAGATCTCCGCGCTCCAAGCCGTGGATCAGCACCTCGGCGGTGGCGATGTTGGTGGCCATGGGGATGTTGTGCACATCGCACAGGCGCAGCAGGGTCATCTCATTCGGCTCGCTGGGCTTGGCATTGATGGGGTCGCGGAAGAACAGCAGCAGGTCGATCTCGTTGCAGGCAATACGGGACGCGATCTGCTGGTCGCCGCCCTGCACACCGGCCAGAAAACGCTGTACCTGCAGGCCGGTGGCCTCGGAAATCAGTTTGCCGGTAGTGCCGGTCGCCACCAATTTATGCTGGCTCAGAATACGGCAGTACGCCGTGCAGAACTGAACCATCAGCTCCTTTTTGGAGTCATGCGCGATCAGGGCAATCGTCATCTGTAGATCTCTCCTCTATTGAAACATTTATATATAAAACGCTTGATAAATTTCCTTTGTTATACATGATATCACAAACGCAACTCATTTACAACAGGTTTTTGGACACAATATTCAAATTTTCGTTCAAATTCAGCACTTTGCACGCAGCTGCGCTTTACTGCGCAAGCATTGCATCGTTGTTTTCTTCCTCTGTCACCCCTACGGGCGCGGTCGTCTGCTGCGGTTCTGCGGCGGCTGCATCGGTCTGTGCATCATTCGCAGCATCCGGGGCGGTCTGGGCAGCGGTATCCGATGCTGCGGCATCCTCCTGCACCACGGTGCGCGGATCCACATAGGGGTCCACCTCCAGCGTGCCGTCCTTCATGGCAAAGTAGGCGTTGGCGATATCCACCACCAGATCACCGGTGCGGGCACCGTAGCCGCCGTACTCCACCGTGATGCCGATGGCGATCTCCGGATTATCTGCCGGGAGATAGGCGATCATCATGGCGTTCAGGTAGTGCTTGCCAGAGGCGTAGGTCTCACTGCGCTGGGGGGTGCCGGTCTTGCAGGCGATGGCAATGGGGTAGCTGGAGATCTTGCCGCTGATGGTGCTGGGCACCAGTGTCATGCCCTGCCGCACCAGATCAAAGGTGTTGCCGTTGCCCTCGATGATATCCATCACCTCCGGCTGGGTCTCACTGAGCACCTCGCCGGTGTTGGTATCCAGAATGGCCTTGACAAAGTGGGTGCGGTAGCGCACACCGTTGTTGGCCAGCGTAGCAGCGTAGGTAGCCAACTGGATGGGGCTTGCCACCGTGTTTCCCTGGCCGATAGCGGCCTGAACATCCAGCGAGGAGGTGTAGTTTTTATCCGTCTTTTTGGTCAGGCGTCCCACAGCCTCGTTTACCTCCACGCCGGTGCGCTGCCCAAGACCCAGCTTGTAGGCGTAGGCATCGTAGACGTCACTGGTCAGGCGGCGGCCCACATCGTAGAAGAAGATGTTGCAGCTCCACTTGATGGCGGTGACCACATCAATGTTGCCGCTGTGGCCGTGGCGGGTGCAGCGGGGGTGGTAATCCTTATAATAGGTGTACACGCCGGTGCAGTTGACGGTGGAGTACTGGTTGATCAGGCCGCTGTCCAACGCCGCCACTGCCACAGCAGGCTTAAAGGTGGAGCCGGGGGTGTACAGGCCCTGCAGCGCCCGGTTGAACAGGGGCAGGCTGGGGTCGGCGCTGTACTCGGAATAGTTGGTGGCGTACAGATTCTGGTCAAAGCTGGGGTAGTTTGCAGCCGCCAGCACGCTGCCGTCCTTTACGTCCAGCACCACCGCAGCGCCGGCGGCAGCTTTCATATCGCCGGTGTTGTACACCCGGTTGATCATGTCGATATTGTTGGCAAGGGCCTTGTCCACCGCCCGCTGAAAGTCGCTGTTGATGGTCAGCTGCACGGTATGCCCCGGCTCCGGCACGGTGGTGATCTTGGTGTCCACGATCACGCCGTCCGAATTGCGGGTGATGGTCTCCACGCCGTCCTTGCCGCGCAGCTCGTCCTCGTACACGGATTCAAGGCCGGAGATGCCGATCACATCGTTCATGTTATAGCCTTTTTCCTTGAGCGGATAGGTCACCTGACCGTTTTCGTCGGTCACCTTCCACTTTTCGGCGGTGATCTTGCCCACACGCCCCAGCACGGCGGGGAGAATATCTCCCTGCTCATAGCTGCGGGTGCTGGTCTCCACGATCTCCACGCCCGGCAGCGTGAGAGAGTGCTCCTTGATGGTAGCCACCGTCACCTGACTGACGTTTTCCGCCATGACAAAGTTGTTCACGTTGGAAAAGGCCTGCCGGTCCATCTCGTAATGGATGCCCGCCAGCACCCGCTGCCACGGCAGGGAGAAGCTTTCCAGATGGTTTTTCTCCACCAGCATCTCCATCACATCGTTGGCGGTGGCATACTGCTGCAAGCCCAGCGTCTCCTTCATGTCTGCCAGCGTTTTCTGGTCGCTGGTGCTGTCGGCGCTGTCCGTAAAGGTATAGTTGCCGGCGGCGTCCGGCTCACTGATGAGCAGGGTGTCCAGCCATTTTTCATCGTTCTTGCGCAAAAGTTCCACGATCTGCTGCAGCATGGTGTCCAGATCCTGATCCCCCATCTGCAGCTTGTTCAGCACCACATTATAGCCGGTGCTGGTGGTGGCGATGCGCTTGCCGGTGCTGTCCACGATATTGCCGCGCGCAGCGGTGACCGTGAACTTATAATCCGTGGTGGTGGTGGCTTTTGCCTTGAAGTCGTCCCCGTTGACCAGCTGCAAAAAGATCAGCCGGAAGGTGTACAGCCCCATGGTGATGCAGGCCACTGCGATGAGCAGCAGCATCCGCCGCACCACGACCTTGCGTTCATTTTCGTTCATCTGGTTCTCCTTTTACGGGTTAGACCACACCGTTGTCGATCCTGAACCCGTCATGGATGCGCTGCACCAGCCAGAAGGCCAGCAGCGCCGCCGGGATGGTCAGCACTGCACTGGGCAATACAAAGGCAATGTACCGCAGCGCAGCGCCGGCATAGCCCGGCATATAATAGAAAAACAGCCAGTCCAGCGAGAGCACCAGCAGCGCCGTCATAGTATTTACGGCGGCAAAGTTGCCGGGGTTCACCTGCAGATACAGCTGCACCAGCACCGATACCCCAAAGCAGAGCAGCAGCAGTTCCAGCGCCAGCATACCCACCGTGCGCCCGGCGGCGTAGTCCCACAAAAGGCCGCCTACCGCGCCCAGCAGTGCGCCGGCAAACTCTCCCTCAAATACCGCCACCGCCAGACACAGCGGCAGCACCAGCAGCGGCTTTGCCTGTCCCAGCTGAAAAAGCCCGGGCGTGGTCTGCAACGCGGCGCACACAAACAGCGCCAGCACATAGCAGCCCCACTTCAGCAGCTGACTGCGGCTGCGCTTGCGGCGAGATTCCATAGCAGTGTGCCCTCCTTAGTACGCAGTAATGATAAAAACGTGCTTTGCAGTACGGGGGTCGACACCGGGGCGCACCACCGCAATGGAGGATTTTCCGCTGGCCTCCGGCACCACGTCCTGCACCGTACCCACCAGAAGATCCGGCGGGAACACCCCGCCCAGACCGGTGGTGATGACCTGATCGCCCGCACGGGTCTCGGTGCTGCGCTCCAGATTGGTCAGGGTGCACAGGCCGTCCGGCGCATAGGTGGTGTTGCCGTTCAGGATGCCGTTTTCCCGGGTGCGGGAGACCACGCCCGCCGCATTGAAGCTGGGGTGCAGGATGGTCATTACCTTGCAGCTGGTCGGATCAGCCTCCACCACCATGCCCAGCAGATAGCCACGGTCGCTGATAACAGCATTGTTCACCGCCACACCGTCTGCGGTGCCCTTGTCCAGCGTGAAACCGCCAAACTCGTCCAGCGGGTCGCGTCCGATGACAAAGCCGGACACATAGGTGGTGTTACTGTTCTTTTCCTGAATATTGGCCAGCGCCTTGTAGGCTTCGTTTTCAGCCTTGATACGGTCGTAGTCCACCATCTGCTGGCGCAGCTCGGCGTTTTCCGCTTCCAGCTGCTCGTTCTGCTCCATGACTTCATCGATGCTGGTGTATTTTTCCCACACCGCACCCACGCCGCCGCTGACCACAGCCGCCGCCTTCTGGAAAGGGGTCAGGATCACGCCCAGCAGCTCCTGCGGGGCAGCGGTCAGGCGTCCGTTGGCACCGGCGTAGGCCATGATGCCCACCAGAAATACTGCTACGGCCACAAGGATCTTGAATTTCCAGGTATCAAAAAAATCTTTCAAAGGGTCCTTCCCTCCTGTCGGGGTGCCCGCGCTCTACCGCAGGCCTTTGCATGAAAAAAGCGCGGACAGCCGTGCCATCCGCGCAAGATGCAGTGTTTGCAGCGGAAAAACGCACAGCTGCTGTGTCTGAAACTTTTCCGCATTGAAAGCAGTTCTCTCCGCAGAGAGCCACTCTTACATATGTCCTCCATCGGTGTCCAGCACATCATGCAGCACATCCACATGATCCAGCACTGCACCGGCACCCTTGGCCACGCAATCCAGCGGGTCCTCCGCAATATGAACGTCAATGCCAGTCTCGCTCTGGATCAGCTGATCCAGACCGCGCAGCAGAGCGCCGCCGCCGGTCAGGGTGATGCCGCGGTCGATGATATCTGCGCTCAGTTCCGGCGGGGTGCGCTCCAGCGTCTCCTTGATGGCAGTGGTGATCTTGACCAGACACTCCAGCAGCGCGCCGCGCACATCCTCAGAGTGCACCACGATGTTCTTGGGCAGGCCGTCCACAAGGTTACGGCCCTTGATCTCCATGGTCAGCTCCGGGTCCAGCGCATAGGCGGAGCCGATCTCGATCTTGATCTGCTCGGCGGTACGCTCACCGATGAGCAGGTTGTACTTGCGCTTAATGAAAGCAATGATGGCCTGATCGAACATATCACCGGCCATGCGCACACTGCGGGAGGCCACGATACCGCCCAGAGAGATGACAGCGATCTCCGCCGTGCCGCCGCCGATATCCACGATCATGCTGCCGGTGGGCTCGCTGATGGGCAGGCCTGCACCGATGGCAGCTGCCATGGGCTCCTCAATGACAGACACCTGACGGGCACCAGCCTTCAGGGTAGCCTCGCGCACAGCGCGGCGCTCCACCTCGGTAACGCCGGAGGGAATGCAGATGACCACGCGGGGGCGGGAGAACATGCTGTTGCCGCAGGCCTTTTTGAGGAAGTTCTCCAGCATATTGGCCGTGATGTCGAAATCAGCGATGACGCCGTCCTTCAGGGGACGCACCGCCACGATGCTGCCGGGGGTACGGCCGATGACAGCCTTTGCCTCGCCGCCCACGCAGCGCACCTCATCGGTCTTGGTGTCCACCGCCACGACCGAGGGCTCGCGCATGATGATGCCCTTGCCCTTCATGTAGACCAGAGTATTGGCAGTACCCAGATCAATGCCAACGTCCTTTGACAGAAAACTCATTGTTCCAATTCTCCTTACGATCGTTCCTTAAATCTATCCCAGAATGCCGGACGGCCTGCTGCAAACAGTCCCTCCTGCGCAGAATAACACGGTTCTATTATAGCCGCAAGTGCTTCATTTCTCAAGCGTTTCGGCAAGTTTTCTATCATTTTTCCATTTTTCTCACAAAAAATGCGCCAGCAGCTGTACGGTGCGGCTGACCGGCAGCCCCATAATGGTGTAATAGTCGCCCTCGATGCGGTCCAGCCACAGGGCCGCGCGCCCCTGAATGGCATAGGCACCGGCCTTATCGTAGGGCTCCGGGGTAGCAGTGTAGAACGCGATTTCTTCCTCCCCCAGCGGGAAAAAGGTCACCTTGCAGCTGTCCACAAAATGCTCTGTCCTGTCCCCTTTTGCAATGCACACACCGGTGTGCACCTGATGGGTCTTGCCGGAGAGCGCGCGCAGCATCCGCTTGGCGTCCTCGGCATCGTGGGGCTTGCCGAATACGGTGCCGTCCACATCCACCACGGTGTCGCAGCCGATGACCACAGCATCCGGGTGTTGCTTTGCCACCGCAAGGCACTTGCCGATAGCCAGCTGCTCCACCAGCTGCGCCGGGGTGGGGGCGGTAACAGCGCTCTCGTCAAAATCGCTGACGCAGACCGTGAAATCGGTGGTGTACAGGGAAAGCAGCTCCCGTCTGCGGGGGCTGCCGGAAGCTAAGATCAAATGATTCATAAAACCCTCTCAGTCACCTGCGGTGACCGCTCTCCCGAAGGGGAGAGCTTTTTCCATCAATCAGTTTACTCTTCTAAATTTTCCCCTCTCGGGTGGCAATGCGAAGCATTGGCGAAGAGGGTTATTTCCCGGTAGAGCCAAAGCCGCCCACACCGCGCTGGGTATCGCCCAGCTCCTCGGCGGGCACAAAGGCGGCGGTGTATACCGGAGCGATGCACAGCTGCGCCACCCGCTCGCCGGGCTGGATGGTATAAGCCTCGGCACCCAGATTGACCATGGGCACCTTCAGCTCGCCGCGGTAATCGCTGTCCACCACGCCCACACCGTTGGCCATGCACAGGCCGTGCTTGATAGACAGGCCACTGCGGGCGTACACCAGCGCCACACTATGGGCGCCGGGCAGCTCGATGGCAAGGCCGGTGGGCACCAGCACCCGCTGCATAGGGGCGACGGTCAGCGGTGCGTCCAGCACAGCGCACAGGTCAGCGGCAGCCGCGCCGGGGGTGGCATAGGCAGGCACCTTTGCCCGGGCATCCAGTACCTTATATTTTACAGTGATGGGTTCCATCGTATGACCTCGTTTCGTTTTTCTGTTTTTTCACAGGCAAGGTTTGGGGCAATGCCGGTGGTTTCTTATCAGTTGGTTCCTTTAAAATACAGACCGCGGGTAAAATCGCCCTCAAAGGGGGCGTGGGTGCGGATGCTGTCCAAGATCTGCGCCGCTTCCTCGCGGGATTCCAGCGTAAAGTAGGCCACGCCGTAGTCCACCGCCAGTGCGCCGGGCTTATCACCCATGTAGATGGGCACCGGATTATAGATGGTGCGCACTCCAAGGCCGCACCGCACCGGGAACTTTTTGGCCTTGCGGTCGGTCAGCACGCCGGTCTTATCGCAGTGGGCACAGTCATGGATATTTTGCAGCGGACAGGCGCGGGTGAGCATCAGCGGCATATGACCGTAGATCATCACGCCGGTGGGCACAGGCTTACCGTTCCGGGTGGGCGCAATGGACGCAATATCGCTGTCTTTTACCTCCGGCAGGATGAGCAGGCTGGAAAGTCCCTGCTCTGCATAGAACTGTGCCGCCACATTGTTGGTGATGTTCAGTCCAAAGCCGCCGGTCATGGGCAGGCCGCGGCACAGCCGCAGATGGGCGATGTTGCTGACCTCGTACCCGGCAAAGCCCGCATCCTGCGTGGCTGCAATGCGGCGGGCAGTGTCCTGCTCCAGCACACCGAACATGACCCTAGGCAGCTCCAGAAGGGTCTTTGTCCGCCATTCCCGGGGCACACGGTCGGCCTGCGCAATGGGCAGAATGAGGTACTCCACCCCGTCAAGCGCCCGCTCCGGCACCTGTTCCCAGCGCTCGAACCGGGCGCGCAGGGTGCGACGGGGCGGCAGAGTGCGCTGCGGCAGGGCGGCGACGTGCTCCTCGGTGGTGGGCCAGGGGCGCAGCACCTCCCGCTTTTTGAGCAGGGCATCCAGTGCCTCCCGACGCAGCTCGTTCACGGCACTGCCGGGGATGAACCACGGCCCGCCGTCCATTTCCACAGTGATCTTCTCCGCCGTAAAGGGGGTGCCGCCGGTCTTTGTCAGGCTGCGGTTCAGGCTCTCGGTGGGGTCGGTGCGGGCAGGCTGCGGCTCGGCATCCCCATAGGCAAAGGCCTTGTTGCCGTCAGCATCGGTGACGGTCAGCTTCTCGCCGCCCTCTTCGATCTCCAGCTTCATCTGCACCGGCACGCGGGAGCGCTCGCGGCGGTAAAGCTCGCGCAGCATGGGCAGGGTCTTTTTGGTCAGCTCGGCGTCAGCTTCGCTGCGCACACCAAACATGGTGCCGTCGATTTTTCCGTCCAGATAGCCGGAGGTGAAGCCGGAACGGCTGAAGGCGTTCTTCAGCAGGTCGCGGTCGTAGGCGCGGCCCTCGCGGCCTGCCAGACAGGCACTGACCGCCGCTGCCACATACTCCGGCGTGCGGAGACGGCCCTCGATCTTTGCCGATGCTACGCCAAGCGCCTGCAGCTTGTCCAGCTTGTCGATGGCGGAGTTATCCTTAAGGGAGAGGTGGTGCAGCCGTCCGGGCTTGCCTTCCGGCAGGGCATTGGCTTCAAAGGGCAGACGGCAGGGGCCCGCACAGGAACCGCGGTTGCCGCTGCGCCCGCCCAGAAAGGCGGACATATAGCACTGGCCGCTCACGCTCATGCACAGCGCACCGTGGATGAAGCACTCGGTCTCGATGCCGCAGTGCTTTGTGATGTGCTCCACCTCGGGCAGACTCAGCTCACGCGCCAGCACCACCCTGGTAAAGCCCAGCTCCTTCAGTTCCAGTGCACCCTGCAGGGTGTGGACGCTCATCTGGGTGGAGCCGTGCCGGGGCAGCTGCGGGGCAATTTTACCAATTAAAGTAGCCACTGCCAGATCCTGACAGATGACTGCATCCGCACCGCTGGCTGCTACCGCCCGGATAGCCTGTTCCAGCGCTGACAGTTCGGTGCCGTACACGGTCGTATTCAGCGCAACGTGCACCGCCACGCCCCGGGCGTGGCAGAAGCGCACGGCTTCCTGCAGACTGTCTGCGTCAAAGTTGCCGGCACCCGTGCGGGCGTTGAAACCCGAAAAACCCAGATATACTGCGTCCGCGCCGCTGAACACCGCCGCGCGGAGCATTTCTTCACTGCCCACCGGGGCTAAGATCTCGATCCTTGCCATAGTTCTCCTTCTGACTTCTATTTATATTCTGACTTCTATTTATATAAGGTACGTTCAGTTGGTCTCGTCTGTCTGCGCACTGTCTGCCGCCGGGGCTTCCGGGGCGGGCTGCTCCTGTGCAGTCTCTGCCGCAGCCCGGGCGGCGCGCTCCTCCCGGCGGGTCTCGCGCTGGCGCTCCTTGGCCAGCTGCTCCCGCAGAGCGGCAGCTTCCCGGCGCAGCACGGCGTTTTCCGCCAGTGCCTTGTCCTCAGCCAGCTTTGCCCGGGCTGCATCTGCAATGTAGTCCTGAATCTGGCTGCGCATATTCTCAGCGCTGCCGGTGCTCTTGCGGTATTCGTCCAGATAATCCATCGCGCAGAACACCGCCGCCTTGGTCACCGAGAGGTTATCGTTGGTGTCCAGCAACTTTGTGATGTCCTCGTCCAGCTTTTTGGCAAGACCCAGGATGTATTTTTCCGAATCTGTGGTGGCGATGGCATACGGTGTGCCCGCGATGTTGACCCTTACCTTGTTTACCATGGTGTTTTCCCCTTTTTTATCCTGTATCTGTACGGCGCAAGGCCGTTTGTTCTGCTTTTTACCGGAACATGGCATCGTTCCCGGTAACGTTTCGCGTTCGAAAACGTTTCGGCGGAGTTTCCTGTGCCATTACTGCCGGAATTACTCCCCGAAAAACGTTTCGCGGCTCAGTTCTGCCTTCTATTATAATATAAATACGCCGCAAGAAAAAGTGGAATTTTTGAAATTTCGGCATATTTGTTAGAAAGTGGTCTAAAAAAATAGCAGTTACGGAAAAAAAGCGCCTGTTTCCTTGCATTTATAAATCGTTCATATTATAATAACTTTGTTATGTTGGCAGCCGGACGAAAGAGGGAACGTTTCTGCTGCTATTATCTACTCAATTATTTTAGCAAAGCAAACGCTTATGCGGATAGGAGCACACTATGACATCAAAAGAATTTGGCAAAATTCTTCAGGACAAGCTCACCAGTGAGTACGGTGTGGAGCTGAATGTTGCATCCAACCAGCAGATCTACCGTTCTCTGGCTCTGATCTGCCGTCAGATGATGAGCGAGAACCACAAAAAGTTCCAGTCCAAGGCCATCGGCACCGGCACCAAGCAGGTCTACTACCTCTGCATGGAGTTTTTGATGGGCCGCAGCCTGAAGATGAGCCTGTTCAATCTGGGTCTGGACGAGGTTGCCAAGAAGGCACTGGCCGACGCCGACATCAATCTGGACAGCATTTTTGAGGAAGAGCCCGATGCAGGCCTGGGCAACGGCGGTCTGGGCCGTCTGGCTGCCTGCTATCTGGACGGCATGGCCACCACCGGCATCTGCGGCACCGGCTACTCCATCCTGTACGAGTACGGCATCTTCAAGCAGAAGATCGTGGACGGCTGGCAGCAGGAGCGCGCCGACAACTGGCTGCCCGGCGGTCAGGTGTGGCTGAAGAGCCACCCGGATCAGGCTGTGGAGATCCGCTTTGACGGCGAGATCCACGAGAACTGGGACAACGGCTTCCACTACATCCAGCACACCAACTACAACAGCGTCATGGCCATTCCCTCCGATATGTATGAGCAGGGCTACGATGGAAAGGGCGTTGCAAAGCTGCGTCTGTGGCAGGCAAAGGCCCCGGACTTTGATATGTCCAGCTTCTCTCTGGGCAACTACAACACTGCTATGAGCAAGAACGCCAACGCTGAGCTCATCTCCAAGGTGCTGTACCCCAACGACAACCACGTTGAGGGCAAGATCCTGCGCCTGCGTCAGCAGTACTTCCTGTCCGCTGCTTCTATCGGCGATATCGTGCAGAACCACCTGTCCAGCTACGCTACGCTGGAGAACCTGCCCGACAAGGTCGCCATTCAGCTGAACGACACCCACCCCACCCTGGCCATCCCCGAGATGATGCGCATCCTGCTGGATGAGTGCGGCTTTGACTGGGACAAGGCCTTCAGCATCTGCCAGAAGGTGTTCTCCTACACCAACCACACCGTTATGGCCGAAGCTCTGGAGAAGTGGAACGTGGACATCTTCAAGATGACCCTGCCCCGCATCTACCAGATCGTGGTGGAGATGGACCGCCGCGCCCGCGAGGAGCTGGCAAAGGCCTTCCCCGGCGATCAGGGCAAGATCGACTACATGGCACTGATCGGCGACAATCAGGTGCGCATGGCCAATATCTGCGCCTACACCGCCAACAGCATCAACGGCGTGTCTAAGCTGCACAGTGAGATTATCAAGGAAAGCGTGTTCCACGATTACTACCTGTTCAAGCCTCAGGCTTTCAAGAACGTGACCAACGGCATCGCTTACCGCCGCTGGCTGCTGGCCTCCAACCCTGAGCTGTGCAAGCTGCTGGACGAGACCATCGGCGAGGAGTACAAGCACGACGCTTCCAACCTCTCCAAGCTGAACAAGTATGCGGACGACAAGACCGTGCTGAAGCGCATCAACGAGATCAAGCTGGACAATAAGAAGAACTTTGCCGCCTATCTGGAGAAGAGCACCGGCCAGGTCATCGACCCCAACTCCATCTTCGACTGCCAGGTCAAGCGTATGCACGAGTAC
>ENA-OYHM01000129-OYHM01000129.1-human-gut-metagenome-genome-assembly--contig:-NODE-129-length-11449-cov-5.908987_pt1 | contig 11449 bp, 10 predicted proteins | sample MGYA00243762_ERZ652997 | MGnify/ENA primary metagenome ERZ652997 (study PRJEB26926, sample SAMN06165342) | human gut metagenome | biome: ENVO:00009003; feature: ENVO:2100002; material: ENVO:00002003...
ATATAAATATTATAAAATCAGATATAGTCGCTGTCAATTATTTTTGCATTGTTTTTAAAATTTGTTCTGATGCGACATATTTTGAAAAGCTTTTTGTATATGCAAAGTTTGACAACAACAATAACCCCTCCGACAACGCATATTAACAGCGTTGCCGGAGGGGTTATGCTTTTAAGCCTGTAATTGATTTAAAATTTTATTTCTTATTCTTTTTTAGTTTACCGATTACATAAATCAGTACAAAGCCGAGCAGGAAAGCACCTACTACACATTTAAACACAATGCCGAGCACACCGTCAAACATTGCAATTCCCGAAAAACTGTTCATAGCGTACCATACAGTCATAAAGCTGAAAAAACCCCCGATGATGTAGCACAAAGAACCGAGCTTTTTTGCCGATACGAACATATACAGAGCGATTATTGCCCATAATATAAAGTAAAAGGATTTTATGGTTTCCATTTGTTGATCTCCTATAAATCTAATGTATTAATGATTTAAAGTTTAAGGTCGGGAATATACTGCTTTATAATTGAAATTAATCCGACCTTTGGAGTATCTTCGTCGGGTAACTGCGGAAAGTCATATGCCGCATAGTCATTGCCCTCGATAATCGCAGGTCCGTTCTCCGAAATGCATACATCCCAACCGCAATACTTAAATTCGGGTTCTTCCAGTGCCGCCTTTTTAACAAGCTCCTTGACCTCTTCGCAGTAAGGAATTTTAAAACCTTTAAATTTTATTCCCGAATACGGGTGTTCGTATGCAATTTCCATATCGGAAGTATGTCCCGGCCCTGTTACCGTACCTGTATCGAGGTCAAAGTGACAGGCAAAACCGCCGTTTTCAAGATTATCTACAAATTTACCGTTATTTCCTGTTTTAAACACCGCATACAAAATATTCGGCTTGCCGTCTACCACAAGTGTGGCAATTCTTAAGCAGTTAATTGAGTGAGGATAAATTTTTGAAACATCGGGGTGTTGTTTTATTGCCTCTTCAAGTACACCGAATTCGTTTTCTTTGTCAAAAACATAATTATAAAATTCTTCGTCACTCTTAAAGTCCGCTTTAACAAGTTTTTCAATGCCTTTGCCGCATTCGCCGAAAGCAGGCTTTGCAATGAAAACATCCCAAGGCTTAATAAATTCGCTGAATTGCTCCAAAGTAATCTTTTCCTCAATTACAAGTACCCGTCTGCCAAGATATTTTGCAAATCTGGTATCAAATAATCTTTTATCGTTAAATATTTCGGCACTTGTAAGATCGTTCTGCATTAACATAAAACGCTTGTTTTTAAAGCGTGTCATATACGTTTTGCGTTGGTCTGCAGTCATATTGTAGTATTCAAACAGAACATAGTCATTATATCCCGCTCTGTATTTAAAAAAGCAACCTACCATATCAAAGAAAATGCCGGCTTTGTTTTTGCCGGATTTTGTGTGAACGGTATTTATTGCGCCGGAAAGTTTGCTGAATGTTGCGCCGGAGCAAACTCTGAAAAAGTAACCGATTCTCATAATAACCTCTTTTGTATCTTAGTTGTATCAAAATTACGGCTAATTTAAGCCATTTTGTGTAGTTAAGGGTGTATTTGTCAATATAACTTCCATTATAGTATATTTTGCGCTGAAATGTCAATAATGGTGACGGATTTGTGAAAAGTTTTTGAAAAGTAAAATTTTTCTGATAAAACTCTTGACTTTTGCTGACTTTAAGATTATAGTATAAGCATAAGAGTTAGCACTCACACACAGAGAGTGCTAAAACAACAAAAAACGCAGGCAGAGAGGTGATACCTATGGAGCTTGCGGAAAGAAAGCAAAAAATTCTTTCGGCTGTTGTTGAAAACTTTATAAAGACAGGCGAGCCTGTAGGTTCAAAAACTCTGATAGACGAAACGGATTTAAAAGTTTCATCGGCTACGGTAAGAAATGATATGGCAGACCTCACACAAAAGGGTTATCTTGTTCAGCCGCATACATCGGCAGGCAGAATACCTACTCAGCAGGGCTACAGATACTATGTTGACAATCTTATGAAGATTGTGGCGGTGTCACAGCGGGGCAGAGAACTTGTGGAGGATAAACTTTACAGAAATGCCGAATCACCCGAAAATATTTTAAAATCGGCGGCAGATCTTCTTTCGGAGCTGACAGGACTTACCGCAGTTGCCACAGCACCGAATTCCGCAGAAAGCAGGATTCACAAAATCAGCTTTGTGCAGACGGGTTCGCACACGGCAATGACTGTTGTAATTGCCTCAAACGGCATTATAAAAAATCAGCTTTTCAGATGCGAATTTATAATCACTCCCGAAATTCTTGAAGTGTTTGACAAAGCGCTTAACGAATTGTTTGACGGAGTAAGGCTTTCTTCGATAAATCGTCCGTTTATACAGACGGCAGCGGCAAGATTTGGCGAGTTATCGCTCTTTATGCCAAGTGTGCTTACGGCGATAAAAGATGCGGCAGACAAGGCAAACGAAGTCGGAATCTTTTTGAGCGGTCAGACAAAGCCGTTGTTTATGCAGAATGTAAATTTTCTTGCGGCAAGAAATGTAATTGAACTTCTTTCAAGAAAAGGAGATCTTGCAGGTGTTCTTACAAGCCTGCCGATAGGTACTTCGGTAAGTATAGGTACAGAAAACAGCCGTATAGAACTTGCGTACAGCTCGGTAATTTCTTCAAGCTACAGCGTAAAAGATACACCGTCCGGTACGCTTGCCGTAATAGCTCCGATACGAACGGATTACGGCAGAGTGATTTCGATTATAGAATGTATAAGCGAATGTGTAAGTAAAATAATAAGCGAGCTTATAGAGCATTAATATAGAAAGGAAAGGTAATATGTCAAAGAAAAAAGAAGTGACAAAAGACGAAGCTGTTGTAAACGAGAATACATCCGAACAGACAGCTGAAGCGGTTACGGAAGAGATTGATGAAACCGCCAAAAAAATAGCTGAACTTGAGGAGGAGCTCAACTCACAGAAAGACAAATATCTTCGCCTTTGTGCCGAGTATGACAACTACCGCAAGCGTACAGCAAACGAAAAGCTTTCTATTTATGATGACGCAACAGCAAAGGCGGTTACAGAGCTTTTGCCTGTAGCAGACAGTATTCAGATGGCTATTACAAATTTAAAAGATTGTGACCCCGAAATTTTAAAGGGCATTGAGCTTATTTCAAATCAGCTTGCAAAGTCGCTTGAAAAGCTCAAGGTTGAGCCTTTCGGTGCGCAGGGTGAGGAGTTTAATCCGGAAATTCACAACGCAATCTCAAAGATTGACGATGAGAATTTTGAAAAGAACTGTATTTCACAGGTGTTCCAGACAGGTTACAAAATCGGCGATAAAATCATTCGTCATGCAATGGTTCAGGTTGCAAATTGCGACTAAGACCTTTATATAAATAAATCAGTATAAAAGTAAAACAAATATATTCAGGAGGAATTCATTATGGCAAAGACAATAGGTATAGATTTAGGTACAACAAACTCATGTGTAGCAGTTATCGAAGGCGGCGAGCCTGTAGTTATTCCTAACGCCGAGGGCGCAAGAACAACTCCTTCCGTTGTTGCTTTCTCAAAAGACGGCGAGCGTATGGTAGGTCAGGTTGCAAAGCGCCAGGCTATCACAAACCCTGACAAGACAGTTTCTTCTATTAAGAGAGAAATGGGTACATCATATAAAGTATCAATTGACGGCAAGCAGTACACACCGCAGGAAATTTCAGCTATGATTCTTTCAAAGTTAAAGGCAGACGCTGAAGCATACCTTGGCGAAAAGGTAACACAGGCAGTTATTACAGTTCCTGCTTACTTTACAGACGCACAGCGTCAGGCTACTAAGGATGCAGGTAAGATTGCAGGTCTTGATGTAAAGAGAATTATCAACGAGCCTACAGCAGCTGCTCTTTCATACGGTATAGATAAAGAAAAAGACCAGAAGGTTATGGTATATGACCTCGGCGGCGGTACATTCGATGTATCTATCATTGAGATGGGCGACGGTGTTCAGGAAGTACTTGCTACAGCAGGTAACAACCGCCTCGGTGGTGATGACTTCGATAAGAGAATTATCGACTGGATGGTAACATCATTCAAAAACGAAACAGGTATTGACCTTTCATCAGATAAGGTTGCTATGCAGCGTTTCAAAGAGGCTGCAGAGAAAGCTAAGATAGAGCTTTCGGGCGTTACAACATCTTCAATCAACCTCCCGTTCATTACAGCAGACCAGACAGGTCCTAAGCACCTTGACTTAACACTTACAAGAGCTAAGTTTGACGAACTTACAGCAGACCTTGTAGAGGCTACAATGGGTCCGGTTCGTTCGGCTCTCTCTGATTCAGGTTTACAGATCAGTCAGATTGACAAGGTTCTTATGGTCGGCGGTTCTTCAAGAATTCCTGCTGTACAGGAAGCTGTTAAAAAGCTTATCGGCAAAGAGCCGTTCAAGGGCATTAACCCTGATGAGTGCGTAGCTGTAGGTGCTGCTATTCAGGGCGGCGTTCTCGGCGGCGAGGTAGAGGGACTTCTTCTCCTCGATGTTACACCTCTTTCACTTGGTGTTGAAACAATGGGCGGCGTAATGACAAAGATTATTGAGAGAAACACAACAATTCCTACAAAGAAGAGCCAGATTTTCTCAACTGCCGCTGATAACCAGACACAGGTTGAAATCAATGTTTTACAGGGTGAGCGTGAATTTGCAAGAGATAACAAGCAGCTCGGTTTGTTTGCTCTCACAGGCATTGCTCCAGCTATGCGTGGTATCCCGCAGATTGAAGTAACATTTGATATTGATGCAAACGGTATTGTTAATGTATCTGCAAAAGACCTCGGTACAGGCAAGGAGCAGAAGATTCAGATTCAGAACTCAACCTCAATGAGCAAGGAAGATATCGACAAGGCTGTTAAGGAAGCAGAGCAGTACGCCGCAGAAGATAAGAAGCACCGTGAAGAGGTTGACGCTAAGAACGAAGCAGAGAACCTTGTATATCAGGCTGAAAAGCTCGTAAACGAGAGCGGCGACAAGATTTCAGAGGACGAAAAGAATACAATCAATACAAAGTGTGCTGCAGTTAAGGACGCTATCGCTAAGAACGACAAGTCTATGATTGACACTGCTAAGGAGGATTTACAGAAAGCTGTTTACGAAGTTTCCGCAAAACTTTATCAGCAGGCAAATCCGCAGGGTGCACAGGGTGCGGCTCCGCAGGGTGACCCACAGCAGGGCGCACAGGGCGGCTCAAACGGTGACCCTAACGTATATGATGCCGATTTTAAGGATGTTGACGGCAACTGATTAAAAACGGCAGCCTATAAATAGATTTACACAATGATTGACTTCATTTGTTTTTCCTGTTAAAATTTGTTAAAGGGGCTGTTTTTTGCAACGGCTCCTTTAGCACTGTATGGATTTTTGACAGCGTATACAGCGTATATAGATAACCTTTATACAGCTGATAACAAGTTATTAAAAGGTGAGAATGATGGCAGATAAAAGAGATTATTACGAGGTGCTTGGCGTTTCTAAGGGAGCAAGCGAAGATGAAATTAAAAAGGCTTACCGTCAGAGCGCTAAAAAGTACCACCCTGACCTCCATCCGGGAGATAAGGAATGTGAAGAAAAATTCAAAGAAGTCAACGAGGCTTACGAGGTACTTTCAGATAAAGATAAAAAAGCCCGCTATGACCAGTACGGTCACGCAGGCGTAGACCCTAACTTCGGTGCGGGCGGCGCAGGCGGTTACGGTGCATACGGTCAGGGCATTGATATAGATGATATTTTTTCAAGCTTTTTCGGCGGATTCGGAGGCAGACGCTCCAATAATCCTAATGCTCCGAGCCGAGGCAGCGATGTTGAGGCAAGCATTTATATTTCATTTGAAGAGGCTGCAAAGGGCTGTAAAAAGACCGTAAGCTACGATTGCGTTTCTTCTTGTGACGAATGTCACGGTACGGGCGCAAAACCCGGTACTCAGCCTAAGACCTGCTCTGTATGCGGAGGCTCGGGCAGAGTTACAATCAGCCAGCGTTCACCTTTCGGAGTTGTTCAGACACAGCGTGCCTGTGACGCTTGTCACGGTAAAGGCAAGATTATTGACAGTCCTTGCCCTAAGTGCGGCGGCTCGGGCAGAAAGCGCAGGACTAAAACTGTTGATATTACAGTTCCGGCAGGCATTAAAGACCAGCAGATTCTTAATGTCGGCGGCAGAGGCAACGCAGGTTACAACGGCGGCCCTTCGGGTGACCTTCATGTATATGTAAATGTTCAGCCGCATCCTGTATTTGAACGCAGAGGCGATGATGTATGGTGCAATCTTCCTCTTACATTTGCACAGGCTGCTCTCGGCGCAGAGGTGGTTGTTCCTACTCTTGACGGCAAGGTTTCGTATCAGGTTCACGAGGGTACACAGCCGGGCGATGTATTTAAGCTTAAGGGCAAAGGCATTCAGCGCCTTAACGGCAGAGGAAAAGGCGACCAGTATGTGCGTGTAACCATTGAAGTTCCGAAGAATCTTAACGCTAAGCAGAAGAATCTTATAAAAGAATTTGAGAACGTTACAAACGAAAAGAACTACGCACAGCGCAACAGCTTTTTTGAGAAAATAAAGAGAATGTTCAACGAATAATTCTGATAACAGTATATAAAGGGGCTTAACAAATGGAGTCTTGGACAGAAATAAAAATTGCGGTAAACGCAAAGGATATAGACAGGGCAGGCGACATTGCGAATGTTGTAGTGCCTTACGGAATTTATATTGAGGACTACACTGCTCTTGAGCAGGAAGTGCAGGAGATTGCACACATCGACCTTATAGATGAGGATTTGCTCAAGAAAGACAGGAGCGTTGCCTATGTTCATATTTACCTTGAGCCTGATGTTTCTCCGAACGAGGCTGTAGCCTTTTTGTCCGAAAGGTATAATGCAGAGGGCATTGAGCATAAAATTGAATTGCTCGACTGTGCCGAAGAGGATTGGAGAAACAATTGGAAAAAGTATTTTAATCCGATTGCCGTTGGAGAAAAGCTCCTTATTCGCCCGAGTTGGAGAGATGATTACGATCCGCAGGGCAGAATAGTTTTGAATATTGACCCGGGTCTTGCGTTTGGTACAGGCAGTCACGAAACCACAAGACTTTGCCTTGAAATGTGCGAAAAGTATATGAAAAAAGGCGACAAAGTGCTTGATGTGGGTTGTGGCAGCGGTGTGCTCGGTATTGCGTCTTTGCTTATGGGTGCAGAAAGTGCTGTAGGAGTTGACATTGACGATGTTGCGGTAAGAACCGCAAAAGAAAATGCCGAAATTAACAATGTGGCTGACCGCTTTACTGCAATCTGCGGCAGCTTTACAGATAAAGTAACAGGTAAGTATGACATTGTACTTGCAAATATTGTAGCAGACGCAATTATGTTCCTTTCAAAAGGTGTAAAAGACTTTATGAAAGACGATGCGGTTTATATTATGAGCGGTATTATTGATACCCGTGCCGAAGAGGTAAAGGAATCAATCGGCAAGGATTTTGACATTATAGAAGAACACCTTGAAAAAGGTTGGGTGTGCCTTGCCGCAAAAGCAAAAAAATAAGGTAATAAATGTGCTGTATAGTGCGATATTTACTGAACGTTTGTCATAAAACTGTCACAATAGTGTGATAAAATCTAAATAATTTTGATGCTCGGAGGCACGATTATGAAAAAACCAAATAAAAAGAATACAGTAAATCTGTTTTTCTCTGCATTCCTTATTCTTGCGTTTGTAGTATGCGCACACTTTTTCTCTAATTTTGCACTTGGACAGAATCAGGTGCTTTCAAATGTAATTCAGTTGTTTGTTTACACAGTGTTCGGTCTGCTTTTGTTCTACGCAACAAGAGTCGGCGACGGAAAGCCTGTAAAGCGTTTTTCACCGATTACATTAATAATTATGGTATTGCCTGCGCTTTACATAATGATTGCAAGCATAGCAAGCGGTATGCCGCTCCACAGCGCATTTGTTATAAATGACAGTTCAATCAGCATTGTAACAACACTTGCAGCCGTTGTATTCGGTTACGGTATTCCATACACATTCTTAAGCGGTTTTGAAATTGCCGAGGAAGAGAACGAAAGCGAGAAAAAATTCGTTGAGGGCGGTATAGAAGCTGACATTCAGGATGTTGAAAATGAAGAAGAGTCAGAGGAAACTTCCGAAAATGCCGAAGAAACCGAAACAAGCGAAGAAAACACAGAAGAATAATTTGTTTTACTTATTAATTTGACAGCGACTTGACAAAAACGAGCCGCTGTTTTATTATTTAAGCGGTGCCTTATACGGTTATTTAAGAATTAAAGGCTTTTTATCATAAGTTTGGGTAATTTACGGTTTAGCGGAATACATCAGCCAAGTAATTATAAAAGTTTGGTAACCTTTAAAAAGGCTTGACCTAAATTTTTTAATTATTACACTAAACCGTGAGCCAAACAATAATTTATTATTGTTACCCCAACATTTAAAACCGAATTAAAGAGGGTGAATTTATGGACGAAAAGGATAAGTTTGACGGAACAGAAAAAATTGAAGAGGAAGAAGAAAAAGTATATATTGCCCGCCACGCAAAAAAAGACGAAGAGGACAGATTTGCGAATATTGAAAATTTTGATGTTGATAATACCGAAGCTGTTGAAAATAAAGAAGTTGAAAAAAATTCAAACGATGTACCGAATAATGAGCCTGCCATAGACAGCACAGAGAATTTTGATGTTCACAGCGATAATTACGGCGATGATTTTGACTGTCAATCGATAGCAAGCAAAAATCATATACCGTCGGATAATCCGAAAAAAAGCAACAGAGATTACGGTGACGGTTTTGACGCTCAAACGGGTGAGGACAGACACGAATTTAAGCGCAGACAACCGAATAATGACGACTATTATGAGAATAATGCAGATACGGACGATTATTCGGGAAAGCCGAAAAAGCAGAAAAAAGCGAAAAAACAAAAGCAGAAAAACAGTAAGGCGGCTATGGTATGCGTAGTGGTAGCCGTTGCGGTTATAGTAGTATGTGTGCTTGCTTTTGTGCTTTCAAAATGTTCGTTTGGCAATAAAAAACCGATGGTGACAAATGCACCTACCACGAAAGCGACTGTTGCCACAACTCAAGAGCCGACAACCGAGTATTACGAGCCTGAAACCGAAACGGAGTATGTTCCCGATTACACGGAGAATGTGGAGGAAACCACAGAACAGCCTTACACAGAGGAGTACACCGAGCCGGAAACAGAGCCTTACACAGAAGAATATACCGAACCCGAAACTTACGAATCTGCCCCGGATACAGAACCTGTAACGGAGTATGTTCCCGACGAAACAACACAAATTGTATAAAATGGAGATGTAAAAAATATGGGATGTAGTCATGATTGTTCATCTTGCAGCTCTGACTGCAAGTCAAAAAATTCGGAAAGTTTGCGTGAAAGCCTTAATCAATACAGCAGTGTAAAGAAAGTAATTGCCGTAGTATCGGGCAAGGGCGGAGTAGGCAAAAGCCTTGTTACTTCAACTCTTGCGGTAACTTTCAACCGTCTTGGTAAAAAAACGGCTGTTCTTGACGCAGATATTACAGGCCCGTCAATTCCAAAGGCTTTTGGCATTAACGAAAGAGCAAAGGGCAACGAATACGGAATTATTCCTGTTACAACCGAAACGGGAATTGATATTATGTCAGTAAACCTTTTGCTTGAAAATCCGACCGACCCTGTTGTATGGCGTTCGCCTGTCATTACAGGCACGGTAAAGCAGTTTTGGAAAGATGTTATCTGGGAAAACGAGGACTATATGTTTGTTGATATGCCTCCGGGAACAGGAGATGTTCCGCTTACCGTATTCCAGAGTTTGCCGATTGACGGAATCATTGTAGTTGCATCTCCACAGGAGCTTGTTTCCATGATTGTCGAAAAGGCGGTAAAAATGGCAAATATGATGAATGTGCCGATTCTCGGTCTTGTTGAGAATATGAGTTATTTTGTATGTCCCGATTGCGGCAAAAAGCATAATATTTTCGGTGAAAGCCATATTGATGAAATTGCCGAGCGTTACAATACAAAGGTACTTGCAAAGCTTCCTATTGACAGCGACCTTGCCAAGTGTGTCGACGATGGCAGAGTAGAACTCTTTGAGGGCAACTACCTTGATGATGCCGCACAGGAAATCGAAAAAGCACTTGCGTGAATAATAAATTATGACTTTGCGCAAATTTAAGATAAAATCTTATAATCGCTTTACGAAATGTTTTTCTGAAACATAATTTTAAAGCTAAGGCTCTTCTGAACGGAGAGCCTTTTGTTATGCACTTTAGTTAAATAAATTGTAATTTTATGCTTTATTATATCCAAAAATATGCTTGCATTTATATGTATCAAAATGGTATAATTATGCTATTCTATGGAATGTAATTGATATAAAATTTGGAGGAACAGAAAAATGCACAGATGTCCGGATTGCGGAGAAAGATTTGAGGGTAATATATGTACTTTTTGCGGCAGACCCGTACCGCAAGAAGAATTAGAACAGGAAAAAGCCGTTCAGGAAAAATCCGACGAACAGGCAAATATAAATAATTCTGAAGAAGTGTCGAAATCTGCAGTTGAAAATACTGCTTTAAACAGTGCCGGTGTTCAGCCTGTAAACGAATACGCACAAAACGGTTACAGCACGCAGTCTGTAAACAACTATGCTCAAAAAAATTACAATTCACAGCATAGTTACGGAAACCCTAATTACAACAACAGCGCAATGCCGAGCGGTTATACTAATCAAAATCAGCCGTTTTCGGATGTTGTAAATACCCGTGAAAAGAAAAAATCAAAAACAGCTCGCATAGTTGTTCCTGTTGTTGTAAGTGTATTGATTATCAGCCTTTGTGTTGTCGGATATACCGTCATAATGAATGTAATCAAAAACAATAAATTTAATAAGGGAATAGGTGAGTTTACGGGTGCGGATGACTCTGCTGCCGTTTCGTCCGTGAGTATGGATTTGGACGAAAACTCGTATTGCTTTTACACTGAAAACGATGACGGAACTGTTACAGTCACAGGTATTGACACCGTGGATTACTACAATGATTTTAAGGATGAAGTTGTAGATGATACTTACAATTTTTATTTTAATATTCCGAGTGAAATTAACGGCAAAACCGTAACTGCTATCGGAAAAATCAATCCGACCAATCCTCTTTCCTCGGGTACTCTCCATATTTATATTACAGTACCCGGTACAGTAAAGACAATACAGAGCGATACTTTTAAACTGTCGGAACATGTGCGTGAAATTACCCTTGAAGACGGTGTTGAAACTCTTGAGCCTGACGCTATTGTGGATTGCTATTCGCTTGATAGGGTTAATATCTGTCTCTTATACACATCTCCGAGCCCACGAGACATCTCAGGATCTCG
>ENA-OYHM01000139-OYHM01000139.1-human-gut-metagenome-genome-assembly--contig:-NODE-139-length-11057-cov-4.195055_pt1 | contig 11057 bp, 10 predicted proteins | sample MGYA00243762_ERZ652997 | MGnify/ENA primary metagenome ERZ652997 (study PRJEB26926, sample SAMN06165342) | human gut metagenome | biome: ENVO:00009003; feature: ENVO:2100002; material: ENVO:00002003...
AGATGTGTATAAGAGACAGCCTCAAATTTAAGTCCGATTTTTATCGGATTGTACGGTGAGCCTTTCAGTTTTGAATTTCTGTTGTGCTCGCTGATTGTTATGCCGGAGGTTTTATAGAACTCAATCGCTCTTATAATTCGCTTTACATTGCGCTGTTCTTTGAGATTTTCTGCTGATTCGCTGTCAAATTCAGCAAGCATATCAAGCAGATAATCAACTCCGTTTTGCTCGTAAAGAGCTAAAAGCTCGTTAGAAATCTCTTCGTTTCTTTCCTGTTTTTCAAAAGAAATACCGTTTAAAAGCGAGTCAACATAAAGTCCTGTTCCGCCTGCTATAATCGGCATTTTCCCCCGTGACACAATATCTTCTATACAAGAAGCTGCGTCACTTACAAAATCGGCAACGGAATAAGTCTTGTCGCTTGGAAGAAAGTCTGTTAACCAATGCGGTATGCCCTGCTTTTCCTGTTCATCGGGCTTAGCGGTAGCTATGTTCATTCCTTTGTATATCTGCATTGAATCGGCGGAAATAATCTCTCCGTTATATTTCTTTGCAAGCTCAACCGCAAGCGCAGTTTTGCCAGATGCCGTAGGACCTACAACAGAAATAAGTTTGATAGGATAATTCAAAAAATCACAACCTGCCAAATTGTTTTTCAATTTCGTACTTTGTCATAACTATGCAGATGGGTCTGCCGTGCGGGCAATACTTTATCTGCGGATTTTTTTCTAAAGTCCAAGCAATATCCATCAGCTCCTGAACTGTACTTTTATTGCCAGCTTTTATTGCGGAACGACACGAAACATTGTGATAGAACCAATCCATTTTTTCGGTGTAAATATCTTTCTTTCCGCTTGCAATGTATCCGCTCATTTCTGTTATGCAGTCGGCAATTTCGGTTGCGGCAAGGTACTGCGGAGCAGAACGTACAAGCAGTGTGCCGTTGCCGAAGTCCTCTACATCAAACGAACACTTTGCAAACATATCAAGATTACTTACAGCAGCATCATAGTCGATTTTATCAAGCGTAACTGTAATCGGTGTGAGCAGATATTGAACATTTGCTGAACCCGAATCCGCTTTCAACTTTTCGTAAATTATTCTTTCGTGCGCCGCATGTTTGTCGATTATTAAAACTTCGTTATCGTTCTTTTCAACGATTATATATGTATTAAATGCCTCACCCAAAAATATGAGTTTTGTCTGCTCCTTTGGCAGTTCGGTAAGTGCATCGTTATTATCTGTTTTATTTTCAGAAATTTCTTTTAAAGGCTTAACTTCTTCTTTTGAAACTTCTGTTTCTATAGGAGTTTCCGTGCTTTCGGCAGTTAAATCGTCAACAGTGATTTCTTGTTTCGGTAAACTTTCTTCCTGTTGAGTTGCTTTTAAAATTAACTGCTCGGCTTTTTCAAGTTTTTGCTTGGAAAATTCAGCTTTCTTGTTTTCAAGTTCTGAATTTCTTTTAATTGCCTGCTTTGAATAAATATCAAACGGGTTTGACGAATCGGACATTTTTAAGTTGTCAATAGATACAGGCTTTGTTTTTTCGTCTTTTAAATCAAGTTCGTCAAACGGATTGTACGGTTTAGGTTCGGAATTTTTTAATACAGGCTCAATCCGTTCAATCGGTTTTATGGGCTTTTCCGCAGGTGTATTTTCGGCTTTTGCAAAAACTGCCTGCGCATTGTTAAACGGATTTACCTTTTTAATTTCATTAAAAGCGGTGTTTTCTTTAAAATGAATCTGTTTTCTTTCATCGCCTTGCTGTAAGGCTGTTTTTACCGCATGGTAAATTGCATCAAAAACAGGTCTTTCGTTTATAAAACGGACTTCGATTTTTGCAGGATGAACATTGACATCTATAATTTCATACGGTACGGTAAGCTGTAATACAGCGGACGGAAATTTACCGACCATTATCGAACCTTTGTAAGCCTCTTCGAGTGCCGCCATACCTGTTCGTGTTTTTACAAATCTTCCGTTTATAAAGAAGTTCTGCATATTTCGGTTCGGTCTTGAATTAATCGGCTTTGAAATATAACCCTTTACGGTAACGGAATCGAGGGTGTAATCGACGGGAATAAGTCCCTTTGCAAAGTCTTTGCCGAATACGGAATAGATTGCGGACAAAAGTTTGCCGTCGCCGAAAGTGCGCAAAACCTGCTTGCCGTCTCTGATAAAAGTAAAGGCAACTTCGGGGTGCGAGAGTACAATTTTATCCATAAGAGCAGAAACCGCATTGCCCTCCGCAACATCTTTTTTAAGGAACTTTGAGCGTGCGGGAATGTTGTAGAACAAATCTCTGATTACAAAGGTTGTGCCTGTCGGGCAACCCGCTTCCTCAAGCGAGATTTCATCTCCGCCCTCTATCTCATAGCAGCTGCCGATTTCTTCATTCTCGTTCTTGGTAATAACCTGTAACCTCGAAACTGCGCTGATAGATGCAAGCGCCTCTCCTCTGAAACCGAGGGTAGAAATCATATCAAGGTCATTTGCTGTTTTCACCTTACTTGTTGCATGGCGCAGAAACGCTTTTTTAATGTCATCTCTGTAAATTCCGCATCCGTCGTCGGCAACACGCATAAAGGTTGTACCGCCGTTTTTGATTTCTACGGTTATGTTCTTCGCACCTGCGTCAATGGAATTTTCTACAAGTTCTTTTATAACGGACGACGGTCTTTCAACTACTTCGCCTGCCGCAATAAGTTCCGCTATATGTTTGTCAAGTACATTAATTACACCCATTTTTTTCACCTGCCTTTATGTCTTTATACCATTATATCATACCTTTGAGTTCGTAAAGCAGATTAATAGCTTCTATAGGAGTTAAGGTATTTAAATCAACTTCCGAAAGTCGCTCTACAACGGCATTATCATTTGATATAAGCGACATCTGCATATCTTCACTTTTCTCTTTAATTACCGTCGGCGCATTTGAGCCTGACTCAAGCTCTTTTAAAATCTCTTTCGCACGATTAATAATTGAGTTTGGAAGACCCGCAAGTTTTGCAACTTCAATACCGAAGCTGTCATCTGCGCCGCCCGGTATAATTCTGCGTAAAAATGTAATATCGTCACCACGCTTTTTAACGGCAATGCTGTAGTTTTTTACACCGTCAAGCAAATCCTGCATTACCGTAAGTTCGTGATAGTGAGTGGCGAACAATGTTTTTGCACCGAGTTTTTTGCGGTCGGCACAGTATTCGAGCACTGCTCTTGCAATGCTCATACCGTCAAAGGTTGATGTGCCTCTGCCGATTTCATCAAGAATTAACAAACTCTTTGAAGTTGCTGATTTAACAATGTTGGCTACTTCGCTCATCTCAACCATAAAAGTCGATTGACCCGAAGCAAGGTCATCGGAAGCGCCTACTCTTGTAAAAATACTGTCAACCACACCGATTGTTGCGCTTGACGCAGGCACAAAACTGCCCATTTGCGCCATAAGAACAATGAGTGCAACCTGTCGCATATAGGTAGATTTACCTGCCATATTCGGGCCTGTAATTATTGCCACCCTTTCGCCTGCGCTGTCAAGATAAACATCATTAGGAACAAACGGAGTGTCATTAAGCAGTGCCTCAACCACGGGGTGTCGGCTGTCTTTAAGTCTTATAACAGTCGAGAGGTTCACCTCGGGGCGAACATATCTGTTGTCTGCCGCAACATTTGCAAGAGAAACAAGAACATCAAGCACGGCAATTGCCTTTGCGGTTTTCTGTATTCTCTCAAGGTTGTTGGCAACCGTTTTTCTTACATTGTCGAACAGAGTGTATTCCATTGCTACCGAACGGTCTTTTGCGCCTAAAATTCTGCCCTCAATATCCTTTAAATCCTGTGTGATATAGCGTTCGCAGTTTGTTAAAGTCTGCTTTCTTATGTAGTTTTCGGGTACAAGGTCTTTGTATGAATTGGTTACCTCAATATAGTAACCGAACACTTTATTGTAGCCGACCCTTAATTTCGGAATACCTGTCTTTTCCCTTTGCTCCGCTTCAATTCTTGCAAGTATGCCTTTAGAATCGTTCATATCGGTAAGCAAAATATCAAGGTCAGGGTTGTATCCTTTTTTAATCATTCCGCCCTCACGCACAGAGAATGGCGGTTCTTCGACTATGGCGGAATCTATCAGATTATAAATATCTTCAAGCAGGTCAATTTCTTTATATACCTTTTTAAGATATTTGGCACTGCAGTCAGCAACCAATTCCGAAAGCTGCGGTAATTTTTGCAGAGCTGCCGCAAGCGAACGAAGCTCCCTGCCGTTTGCCGAGCCGTAAACAATTCTTGTCATAAGTCGCTCAATATCAAAAATACCGCTCAATGCGTCCATAATATCAAGCCTTAGCATATTGTTGTTTACAAGTTCTTCAACCGCCGACTGTCGATTGTTAATAGCCGATACATTGAGCAACGGGTGTTCAAGCCACGAACGAATAAGTCGCTTTCCCATTGCGGTTTTGGTTTTGTCAAGCACCCACAAAAGCGAACCTCGTTTTTCTTTATTGAGCATTGTTGCGGTAAGCTCAAGATTACGCTGTGTGTTGTAATCAAGGTTCATATACTGCTTGTCGCTGTAAAGCTCAATTTTATTTATGCGTTCAAGTCCGTTTTTCTGGGTTTCTTTCAAATAATTTATAAGTGCGCCGATAGCGTTTATAAGCACCTGCGAATCGGCAATACACTGCATTTCTTCCCCAAACTGCATATTTACTGTATCGGTGCAAAGTTTATTGTCAAAACTCTCATCCCGGAGCATTTCAACTCCGGCTGAAAGTTTCGATTTTATAAATGCAGGCAAAGACTTGATTTTAACAATATCTCCGCCTATTAAAATTTCTCTCGGATTATAGCTTGCAAGCTGACTTGTAAGAGAATTTACCGAATCACTGCCCGATATTTCGGTTGCGTAAAGCTCGCCTGTTGAAATATCGCAAAAGCAGAGTCCGATTTTTTTGCTGTCAGAAAACATACAGCAAATGTAGTTGTTTCTGCCCTCGTCAAGCATACTCGACTCCATTACCGTACCGGGCGTGATAACTCTTATAATATCACGCTTTACAAGTCCTTTTGCCGTGGCAGGGTCTTCGGTCTGTTCACAGATTGCAACCTTGTAGCCTTTGGCGACAAGTCTTGCAATATATCCCTCACAGCTATGAAAAGGTACACCGCACATCGGTGCCCGTTCAGCCTGACCGCAATCTCTGCCTGTGAGTGTAAGCTCAAGCTCCTTTGACGCAATTTTGGCGTCATCGTAAAACATCTCGTAGAAATCTCCCAGACGGAAGAAAAGAATACTGTCTTTATTCTGCTCTTTAATTTTAAAATACTGTTTCATCATAGGAGATAACTCTGCCAATGTTTTCACACCCTTTCAAGGAAAATCTATCAGCCGCAACCGCCGCAAGTGCTGCAGCTTCCGGAGCATGATGATGTCGAGTAATCGGCTGTTTCAGGGTCTGCGCCCTCTGCCGACTGCTGAACAATGGCAAGAACTCTGTTTGCAACCATATCAAAAGCGTCTTTTGCCTCGTTGTAAGCAATCATATTCTTGTTTGACATAATCTTAGAGTAGTCCTCTCTCATCTGGCTGTTAAGAAGTGCGAGCTTGTCGCTGTCTTTATCTTTTTTAGATGCCTCGTTGTTGATAGACATTCTCTTCATATTAAAATCGCCGATAAGGTTCTGAAGATCCATATCTGCGTCAGCGTCTGCCTGTGCTTTTTGGAGAGCAATATATGACTCTTCCTGCTGAATAAGTTTGCCAAGCTCTCTTGCCTTTTCAATAATATCCATAATTTTATCCTTTCCTTACACAAGTTCGCCCTTGAGTATCCAATTTCTCGCCTGTGTAATCTTAACATTCTGAAATGTGCCTATAAGGCTCTTATCGCCTTTAAGCTCCACTATTATATTGCCACTTGTTCTGCCGTTTAATTCACCGTTTTTGCCTGTTTCCGATTCAATAAGTACCTTTTCGGTGTTATTAACCATAGACGCACACCTTTTTGCTGCGATTTCTTCCTGAACATCAAGCAGTTCTCTGAACCATTTTGATTTTTCCTCTGCTGAAATCGGGTCATCCATCTTAGCGGCAGGTGTGCCCACTCTCGGTGAATAAATGAAAGTGAACAAAGATGTAAATTCCACTTCACGAATAAGTGAAAGTGTTTCTTTGAAATCCTCATAGGTTTCACCCGGGAAACCTACTATAATATCGCTTGTGAGCGATACTCCGTCAATTTTTTCTTTGGCATAATTTACAATATCAAGATATTTTTTTCTGTCATAATGCCTGTTCATCGCTTTTAAAATTCTGTCCGAACCGCTCTGGAAAGGCAAATGCAGATGTTTACTGATATGTGTGCCGTTAGCAATTGTATCAATAAGTTCTTTTGAACAATCCTTTGGATGCGATGTCATAAATCTAAGCCAATAGTCGCCGTCAATAGAATCAATTTCGTGCAAAAGCTGAGCGAAAGTAGGCTTATCGGCAAGAGTTTTGCCGTAAGAGTTTACATTCTGACCAAGCAAAGTAATATCTTTGTAGCCTGCTGAAATCATCTGCCGTGCTTCATCAAGGATAAGCGACTTTTCACGACTGCGTTCTCTGCCTCTTACATAAGGCACAATGCAGTATGTGCAGAAATTGTTGCAGCCGTACATAATTGAAAGCCAGCCCTTGAAAGTGCCGTCACGCTTGACAGGTATACCCTCATAAACCTTTTTGTCATCATTGTCACGCTCATATACACGCTTGCCGTCTGCAAGTGTATGATACAAAAGCTGTGGAAAACGGTGCAGAGAATGAGTACCGAAAACAAGACTTACAAACGGAAAGCTCTTATACATCTTGTTTGCGATATGCTCCTGCTCCATCATACAGCCGCACAAAGCAATGACAATCTGCGGATGTTTTCTCTTTAAAGACTTTAACGCACCGACATTTCCAAAAACTCTGTCCTCGGCGTGTTCTCTGATTGCGCAGGTATTAAAAAGAATAAAATCGGCGTCGTCCACGGTTTCGGAAAATTCAAAGCCCGCTATTTCAAGCATACCTTTAATTCTCTCACTGTCAGCAACATTCTGCTGACAGCCGTAGGTGCGTATATAAGCCACAGGCTTATCGCCACGCTTTCTATCCTGCATAATCTGAGAAATCAATCTCATATATTCAAACTGTTGGTCTGAAATAACATCAGAGGTAACATTACCAAGTATTGTGTTTTCAGGCAAAACAATGCACTCCTAATCCATTTTATTAACTAAAATATTGTATCACAAATTACGGCAATTTTCAATATTTTTCTTAAGTTTTTAATATTTATACAAGTATTATACAGATTTGTACCAATTGCCGTTGTATTCGGGAGTGGTGCCGACGATTATGTTTTGTGCTATTTCAAAATCGGTGGAAAATGTCATATTTCCCGAGTAGTCAAGAGATGTTGTCATAATTTTTGATGTAAGAATAAGACGGATATGGTGAATTGTCTGATTAATTCCCGCCGATTCAAAGGTGCTTACGATTTCAGAGGAAAAACTGCCCGTAAGGTTAAACGATACATTTACCATCGGCCCGTAGTTTGAAAGCACGGTAATATCAGTGAAAGAACCGAGCGGTATGTCGATTTCCACATCGTATATTTTTGCAATTTCCTGCTGTACGCTTAGCATTATATCTGCCTTAAGCTCATTGATTTTAAACGAATCGGTTGTTATTGCCTGTACTTTGCCGTCTTTGGAATATTGTATTTTTGCTAAATCGTCATAGTTATAATTAAAACTTCTTATACTGCTGTTTACTGCCTCGCAAACAGAGTTTACGGAGATAATTTCCGCCTGTATTCTGATGTATTCGCATTTAAATTCCGCAAGCTGTTGTTCACAGAAAACTATAATTAAAACGAGCACTAAAACTATCGACAAAAGAACACATTTAAGCCTTTTAAATTTTATCTTCTTTCTCTTGTAAAAAAGCAAAAAAACACCCCTCGATATTCTATACGAGAGGTGTAAATTTTGTTAATATTATTCTTCCGAAGAATTACAATTGCTGCCGCAACCCTCGCAGTCAGCCGGGTCACACTCTTCGCCGTCAAAGATGTCAGAGAAGTCAAACTCAAGAAGCTCACCGCAGTTAGGGCACTCAATTTCGCCCTCAAGGAGAACATCCTCGGATACATTAATCTTTTGACCGCATGCATCACAAGTCACTTCATAAAAAACATCGTCTTCGTTTTCTTCGTCATCTTCATCGTCATCATAATCAAAGTCATCATCTTCGCCGTAAAGCTCAGTTTCAGCCTCTGCAAGATCCTGGTCAATCTCATCAACCTGAGCCGAAAGCTCGTCATAGAGGTCTTCCATATCTGTTACAGAATATGACATATCGTCAAGAAGATCGATAATTGCGTTCATAACCTTAACTTCCGGTTTTGATTCATCAAGGTTTAAGCCTTCGCAAAGTCCGCGAATATAAGCAATTTTTTCTGTTAAATTCATAATAATTCCTCCGCAAAGCGATTAAGCTCTGCCCATATACTCACCGGTTCTTGTGTCGATCTGGATCGTTTCGCCCTCGTCAATAAAGAGAGGAACCTTAATCTCAGCACCTGTTTCAAGAGTAGCAGGCTTTGTAGCGTTGGTAGCTGTATCACCCTTAAAGCCGGGATCGGTCTTTGTAACCTTAAGCTCTACAAAGTTAGGCGGCTCTATACCGAATACGCTGCCCTTGTAAGAAAGAACCTTACAAACCATATTCTCTTTAACGAACTTGAAGTTGTCGCCGAGAACGCTCTTGTTAATTGGGATCTGCTCCCATGTTTCTGTATCCATAAAGTAATAAAGATCACCGTCTGAATAGCTGTACTCCATATCCTTTCTGTCAATAAACGCAGTAGGATATTTATCGTTAGGGTTAAAAGTCTTTTCAACAACCGCACCTGTAATAACATTTCTGATCTTTGTTCTTACGAAAGCGGCACCCTTACCTGGCTTTACATGCTGGAATTCGATGATTGATACAACCTGACCATCCATTTCAAATGTAACGCCGTTTCTGAAATCACCTGCTGATATCATAAGTAATACCTCCTAAAATATACATAATTACAGCAAAATAATCCTTGCCATTATGTGTCATATGCTATTATACATAAAAAATAAACAAATTGCAAGCATTTTAAAGAATTATTAGTTCTTTTGGCAAAGATACAAAGTTATTATATCCTTTTTCGGTGACATAAAGCATATCTTCAATTCTTACGCCGAACTTCTTTGGCAGGTAAATTCCGGGTTCGTCGGTAATTACCATACCCTCTTCAAGGATTATTTCTCCCCTCGGAGAAACATTTGGCAGCTCGTGAATTTCAAGTCCTACGCCGTGTCCCGTCGAATGACCGAAACACTCTCCGTAGCCTGCCTCTGTTATAATATCTCTTGCAATTTTATCAATTTCAGAGCAAGTTTTGCCTGCCTTTACTTCATCTAACACGGCAAGTTGAGCCTTTAATACAATATTGTAAATCTCTCTTTGCTCATCTGTTGCAAAATTAACCGCAACGGTTCTTGTCGTGTCGGAGTGATAGCCGTCATAAACAGCCCCGAAATCCATAGTAAACAAATCTCCCGATTTAACAACATCGTCACTCGGTACACCGTGTGGCAACGAAGTTTTACTGCCTGTGATTGTTATTAAATCAAAAGAAACTCTTTCCGCACCGTACTGCTTCATCAGATATTCAAATTCAACTGCGATTTTTCGCTCGCTGACGCCGGGTTTGATGTAATTTAAAATTTCATTATATGCCTTTTCGGCAATCTGTTGAGCCTTTAAAATTTTGTTAAACTCAGATTTATCTTTAATAATTCTGATGTTTGAAACAGCCTTATCAAGCGCACTGTCACAGTAAAATTCAATTCCCTTTTCGGCAAAATGCTCTTTGTACAAATCATTTTCCGCAACGGTAAATGTATCTGCCTCTGCAACAATTTTTGTGACACATTCTTTTTTAAGAATTTCGCTTATATCCGCAATCAGCTTTTTAAAGCAGATTACTTCACAGCCGACTGCAAATTTCTGTGCCGCCTCAAAGTATCTGAAATCCACAAGCAAATATGCTTTGTCGCTTGTCAGTAAAAATACACCCTCGCTGTGATGAAAGCCGCTGAAATATCCGACATTGATTTCATTTTTTATTAAAACTGCGGTGTCGGGCGATTTTATAAAAGCTCTTAACTTTTCTGTTCTCAAGCTGTTCATTACTTCATCAAGTCCTTTAAAGCTGTAATTGCAAGGAAGTAGCTGCTTTTGCCAAAGCCTGCAATCTGACCTGCGCATACAGGTGCAATTACAGATGTGTGTCTGAATTCTTCCCTTGCGTGGATATTTGACATATGCACCTCGACAAACGGAATCTTTACACAAGCAATAGCATCTCTTAATGCATAGCTATAATGTGTAAGAGCGCCCGCATTTATTACCGCACCGTCAAAGTTTTCTCTTGCGGCATGGATTTTATCAATAAGGTCACCCTCGTGATTTGACTGATAAATCTCAACAGAAAAGCCCTGCTCATTTGCAAATGCCTTAATCTGCTCGGAAATGCTTTGAGCGGTTTCCTCTCCGTAAATGCCTTTTTCTCTTACTCCTACCATATTAAGGTTAGGTCCTAAAATAACAAGAATTTTTTTCATTTTTATTCACCAAATTTCCTGATAAAATGACAAAAAGCGGACAGTAAAAACTGTCCGCTTATTTTGATTACCTGAATTTTCTCTTACGAGCTGCTTCGGACTTCTTTTTACGCTTTACAGAAGGCTTTTCATAAGCTTCTCTCTTGCGCACCTCAGCAATAACGCCAGCTCTTGCACACTGCTTTTTGAATCTTCTTAAAGCACTCTCAAGAGATTCGTTATCCTTAAGTCTGATTTCTGCCATCTATCTTCCCTCCCATCTGCCATTTGGCATGGGTAATTTGCATATGTTGCATTTGATATTATACAATAAACCTGTCTCTTATACACATCTGACGCTGCCGACGAAGAGGATAGTG
>ENA-OYHM01000155-OYHM01000155.1-human-gut-metagenome-genome-assembly--contig:-NODE-155-length-10587-cov-3.838017_pt1 | contig 10587 bp, 7 predicted proteins | sample MGYA00243762_ERZ652997 | MGnify/ENA primary metagenome ERZ652997 (study PRJEB26926, sample SAMN06165342) | human gut metagenome | biome: ENVO:00009003; feature: ENVO:2100002; material: ENVO:00002003...
CCGTCGGCGCAGAGGGCGCGGCGGGCGGCTGCACCCCCTGCGGCAGGGCAAGATACTCCTGCACCGTGAAGCCGCTGCGCTCCCGGGCGGTCAGGTAGCCCTCGGCTGCCAGCATCTGATAGGCGGTGTCCACCGTGTTCACCGAGACCGACAGCTCTGCCGCCAGCCGCCGCTTGCCGGGCATCCGGGTGCCCGCCGTCAGGGTGCCCGCCCGCATCTCGGCGGCAAGGCTGCGGTAGAGCTGCTCGTACAGCGGCACCGCCGAAGCCGGGTCCAGTGCCGTGGTCAGATGTACCATAGAATGTCCCTCCTGTCTGGGTATTGCGTCAAACTGACCCCATAAAAAAACTTTATTCTGGGTATTTTCATGGGGTCAGTTCTGCGTATAATAGGAGCATACCCGCCGGACACCCAAATGTCAAGTGGTTTTGTGGGGTTATCGGCGCGATTGGAGGGAAAGTATCATGTCTACTACTGCAATGTGGCTGCTGCTGGCAGTCGTCGTTATCCTGATCCTGTTTTTCAGTGTGCTGTACAAGCGCCGCTTTACGGTGCACGAACTGGCGCTTACCGGCGTGATGGCTGCGCTGAGCCTTGTAGCTTACCTGTTCTTCCGCATCCCGTTCTACGGCGGTTCTTCGTTCCATCTGGGCAACACCTTTACCGCCCTGACGGCGCTGCTGCTGGACGGTGTATCCGGCGGTCTGGCGGGTGCCATCGGTCTGGCACTGGCGGATATCCTTGCCGGTGACCCGGGCTACGCCATTACCACCTTCGTGCTCAAGTTCATCATTGGCATCACCTGCGGTGCCGTGGCACATAAGGTGTTCAAGCTGCGGGATCAGGATCGTCACAGCGCCGGGTATCTGGTCAAGGTGATCGTCTCTGCGGGTTCCGGTCTGCTGCTGAACGTGTTCACCGACCCCTTCCTTGGCTACTTCCGCAACGTGTACATCTTTGGACAGGAGTACACCGTGGCACAGGCGCTGACCAAGATCGCCGGCGGCGTCACCTTTGTGAACAGTGTGGCTTCCACTGCCTGCGCCGTGGTGCTGTATCTGGCACTGCGCCCCGCACTGGAGCGTGCAAAGCTGCTTTCCAAGGGCGAGTAAAAATAAAAAGGGATCCTGAAACGCCAGCTGGCGTTTCAGGATCCCTTTTTTGTTACCGTTTTCGGCTGCAAAGGTGCTTTGCGGCGTCCCGCCCGGCGGCAAGGCCGCTGCCGAACGCCCAGTGCAGGTTGAAGCCGCCGCAGCTTCCGGCGCAGTCCAGCGTTTCCCCCACGAAGTACAGCCCCGGACAGCCCTTGAACTGGAAGGTCGGTTCCACCTCGGTCAGGGCAAGCCCGCCGCCGGTGGTCTGCGCCTGCCGCCAGCCGCAGGGGGTAAGCCCCTCGAACCGCCAGTGCTTGGCGGTGTGGGCAAGCTTCTGCCAGCTGCCTGCGGGCAGGGCGTGGGGGGCAGTATCCGGCAGGGCGGCGGCAGCCCAGAGGGCGCGGCCAAGCTTGCCGTGCAAAAGCCCCAGCCAGAACGCCGCCGCCGTGTCCTCGGCTAAAAGCGGCGTCCGCGCCGCAAACAGGGCGGCAAGTTCTGTCTCCGGCACAGCGGGGAAGAGATCCAGCTCCACCGCCGGGTGCTTCGGGCTGCACCCGGGGGCAAGCAGGCCGGACAGCTGCATGATGCAGATGCCGGAAAGCCCGTAGTCGGTAAACTGTACTTCGCCCATCTCTTCAGCCAATACCCGGTCGCCGTCCAGCAGGCGGGCGGCAGCTTTGGCGCGGATGCCTGCAAGGCTTTTGTTCGGCTTTGCACATTGCAGGGCGGTCAGGCAGGGGTAAAGGGGGCGCATCTGCCCGCCGCAGTCGGCGGCAAAGCGGGTGCCGAAGCCGTCCGTGCCGAACTGCGGCCCGGCGGCGCCGCCCATGGCGCAAATGACGGCATCTGCCCGCAGGTTTTCGGTGCCGCCCTCGGCGTTCGTAAACTGCACCGCGTAGCCGCCCTTGCTCTGGCGCAGGGTGCTTACCGTGCAGCCGGGGCGCAGCTGTACGGTGTGCCGCTGCAAATGCAGCTCCAGCAGCGCCAGCACGTCTGCCGCCTGATTGGAATAGGGGTACACCCGCCCGGCCTCATCGGTGCGGGTGTACAGCCCCAGCTGCTCAAACCACGCCAGCGGCGCGGCGGCATCCACCGCCGCCAGCAGGGGCCGCAGCGCGGCGGGGTCGGCGGTGAAGTACTTTTCCGGCGCAATGGCGGTGTTGTCCAGATTGCAGCGGCCGTTGCCGGTAGCCAGCAGCTTTTTGCCCACCTTGGGGTTGCGCTCCAGCACCGTGACGCGGGCAGCGGGTGCGGTCTGTGCAGCCGCCAGCGCAGCGGCCAGTCCGGCGGCACCGCCGCCCAGAATAAGGATGTGTGCCATGCGGACACCTGCTTTCTTTGGGTTTATTCCTATTTATTGTAGCAGAACCCCGCCCGGAACGCAATGCGGCGGGCAAAGCAAAAAATGCGCTGCCGGTATAATTTGCCGCCGCTGACAGATACTACATACAAAGGAAACCGCAAGGAGGGCAAAATAATGAAAGCAACCGGTATCGTGCGCCGCATCGACGAGCTTGGCAGGGTGGTGATCCCCAAGGAGATCCGCCGCACCCAGCGCATCCGGCGGGGCGACCCGCTGGAGATCTTTACCACCGGCGATGGGGAAGTGATCTTTAAAAAGTACTCGCCCATGGGCGAGGTGAACACCCTTGCCGCCCAGCTGGCAGAGGTGCTCAGCCGCCAGTTTGCACTGACCGCCTTTGTGTGCGACAGGGACCGCATTCTGGCGGTCAGCGGCAGCGGGCGGCGGGAGCTGACCGACCGCAGCATCAGCCAGCCGCTGGAAAAGCTGATGGACGCCCGCAAGCCCTACCAGAGCTCCGGCAACCCGGAAAAGACCCTGCTGCCCTGCGAGGGCGCACCCCGGGTGCTGCTATGCGCCGCACCGGTACTGGCGGGCGGGGACGTGACCGGCGCGGTGGGTCTGTTGACCGAGGACCGCGCCGCCTGCCCGGAGGACGCCCAGTGCAAGGCGGTGGCAGTGGCAGCGGCCTTTCTGGCAAAGCAGATGGAGGAGTGAAAACACCGCCGCCCGGCCTGTGGAAGCAAGCCGGGCGGCGGTGTACATGAAAGGATGAATGTGAGGATGATTATTTGGTGATGGTCACAGGCACCTTTTTCAGGCTGTTCCATGCACGGATGATGCGGGCATTGGTCACCGTGGTGTCCGGGCCGAAGGTTGCGCCGTAGTCGGAGAGCAGACCCTGCTCCACGCACCAGCGGGCGGCTTTCTGCTGCTCGATAGCGTCAGCGGGGATATCGGTATACAGTGCGGTGCTTACAGGGTCGGGCTTGCCGGCAGTCGTCCACAGGACGTTTGCCAGCTCCTGCCGGGTGGAGGGGATAAAGCCGCCCGGCAGGGTATAGTACAGGTACAGGGAAGAGATGTGAGCATAGGTGATATAACCCAGACCCGCAGTGCCCAGCACGATGCCAAGTGCGGCTGCGCCGGAGGAGAAGCCCGGGTCGATCTCGTCGCCGGGTTCGTCCGGTGTGGGCGGCGCGGGCTTCTCGGTCACCAGCACGATGGACTCCGGTTGATACACTTCAATGGTGTAACTGCCGTCATCGTTTTTCTGTACCTTATCGGTTTCCATAATGGATACGCCGTCTGCAAGGCAGTCGGTCAGTGCAGTATCAGTCTTTACGGTAATGGGGTTTGCCTGCCGCTCAGACATACCGTGGGGCACATATAGTGTTTTATAGTTGTTTTCAGAAAAGCCTCCATTTACAGGCACTTGGAAGGTTCTGCCATTCTGATCGCTCACAGTGGTAAAGCCGGTGTCGCTGCCTTCCGGCATGGTAGGCTCGTTTACAAAATAGCCGCCGGTGATCTGAAGATTGGGCAGGTTGGTGATGTTGCTTACATCCACGGCTTTGGTAAACAGGCCGCCGCTGATGGAAAGCGGGGAGTCACATTTTTTGGTGACAACCTCGCCGTCAAACAGGCCGTCTTTGATGGTGATGGGGGCGTCATCATTCGCGAGGGTCATATCCTTTTCAAAGGTTCCACCCTCGATCTTGGCCTCCGTGCGGGAGGAGGCGTATACCCCGACAGCTTCCTCAAAGGTGCCGCCGGAGATGGTGCCGTAGTTGCGCACATTCCCTTGGAAGGTGCCGTCGGAGATGATTTCGTAGTTGTACACCCTCCTTTGGAAGATGCCGCCGGAGATGGTGCCCTCGTTGGTTACCTCCCATTGGAAGGTACCATTGGAGATGGTGCCGTAGTTGTACACCTCCCTTTGGAAGGTGCCGTCGGAGATGGTGCCCTCGTTGTAGGCTCTTCTGCCGACGGTGCCGCTGTTAAATTCGGCATCTTTACGAATATCGAGATCTGTCTGCAATGCGCTTTCAGCCCCGGATTCCGAAGAGGGCTGCAGGGTGAAGGTGCCTTGATGCAATTCCAAGTTAAAGCTTGTTGCACGGCCATATGCCCAATGTTCACTGTCGCCCTCACTTTCGGGATGGCCTTCGGCGTTCAGCTGGATGGTAATGCTGTCGGCGGTGCCGTTTTCTGCGTCCAGATCACGGCTGCTGCGGGTGGCGGCTTCCTCCTCGGTGCTGCGGGAGGCGTCGGCCTCCTGTACAAGGGGTGCAGCCTTTTTGGCCGTGGTCTGGGCGGGTGCATCGAACACCGGGGTGGCTGCCAGTGCAGACACCGGCAGCAGGGACAGCAGCATACTGCCGGTCAGCAGGATGCTTACAATGCGTTTGGCTTTCATAAAGTTTCGCTCCTTTCGTGTGGGTTTTATACGGGGGTGTCGTTACCATAAATATACCATAAACTAGGCAAAAACAAAAGAAATTCTGCGCGAATGGGGGTTAAAACTGCGCGAATCGCTGAAAAAGGCGGGAAAACTAAAACACTGCTGCCCGGGGATGTTCTCTTTTGACACCAAAAGAGAACCAGAAAAGTGCCAGCGATTTCGACGCGCTGGAGCCACGAAAAAGGGGCTGCTCGCCCCTTTTAACCCCAAAGAAGAGGGCTACACCGGAAAAAACTGAAGATTCACGCCTGTTCGGCGTGAAGATCTTTTAACCGTTTTTTCCGGCTCCGCCGATTTGAATCCCCTCAGTCGCTGCGCGACAGCTCCCCGGGGGGAGCAAGCGCTGCTGCTGCCGTTTCCCGTTACGACCCCTCCCGTGAAAATAGCGTTTGGAGCGCTCCGCAGAGCGCGACAAACGCGAAATTTAAAATAATTTTTCCGCTGAAGATGGCCAGAGCGCAAGCGGAGGCCATTCTAAATCGTCCCGCGTCAGAGGGAGTTCATCCGCAGACGACTGAGAGGGTACTGCGTCTTTTTTATAAAAAGCGTTGCATATCGGCGCAAAAAGACAACTGCCGTCTTGTTTATTTTGTGCACTTATGCTAAAATAGCGTGCAGATAGTTGATTTTTATAGAGCGGTATTACTTTTTCTGATGCTGTAAAAATTCGGCTGAGCCGAAAAAATAAGGACGCAACAAAGGAGAACACGCCATGAAAAAGCTTTTCGCCATGACGGTGGCCGTGCTGCTGCTGTTTTCAGTGCTGCTGGGCATCCCCGCCGCCTATGGGCAGGCACCGGAGACAGGCAAAACGCTGGACATCCTGTTCAGCCACGACACCCACTCCCACCTGAATACCTTTACCACGGTGGTGGATGAGAAGGAAGCAGAGATCGGCGGCTTTGCCCGCGCCAACACCCTCATCAAGGCGCAGCGCGCCAAAGACCCGGACACCCTTGTGATCGACGGCGGTGACTTTTCCATGGGCACCTTGATCCAGACGGTGTTTGAAACGCAGGCTGCAGAGCTGCGGATGCTGGGCTACATGGGCTACGATGTGACCACCTTTGGCAATCACGAGTTCGATTACCGCTCCAAGGGGCTTGCCAATATGCTTACCAGCGCCCACACCTCCGGCGATGCCGTCCCGGCCATCGTGGTCTGCAATGTGGATTGGGATGCCATGGAGGCCGCCGGCCTCACTGAGGGTCAGCAGCTGCTCAAAGACGCCTTTGCCGCCTACGGCGTGCAGGACTACACCGTGGTGCAGAAGGGCGATGTGCGCATTGCCGTGGTGGGCGTTTTCGGCAAGGATGCGCTCTCCTGCGCGCCCACCTGTGAACTGAAATTCAAGGACCCGGTACAGGCGGTCAAAGCCACCGTGGCAGAGATCAAGGCAAACGAAAATGCGGATATGATCGTCTGCGTTTCCCACAGCGGCACATGGGACGACCCCAAAAAGTCTGAGGACGAGCTGCTGGCTAAAGGTGTGCCTGAGCTCGACCTCATCCTGAGCGGCCACACCCACAGCCGCATCCGGGAGCCCATCCGGCACGGGGACACCTATGTGGTATCCTGCGGCGAGTACGGCAAAAATCTGGGCAGCCTGTCCATGGCGCAAAAAGCGGACGGCCGCTGGCAGGTGACCGATTACCAGCTGATTCCCATCACTTCCGATATTCCCGCCGATGCACAAACGCAAGAGGTCATCGACCGCTTTATGGACACAGTGGACGCGGATTATCTGGCGCAGTTCGGTTACACCAAGGATCAGGTTCTGGCAGAAAACGATGTTGTTTTTTCCAACCTGGAAGATCTGGGCAAGGTGCACACCGAGCACAATCTGGGCGATATCATCGCGGACGCCTATGTGTACGCGGTGGAGAACGCCGCCGACTATAACGGCGTGCCGGTAGATCTAGCGGTAGTGCCCAGCGGCACCGTGCGCGATACCTACGCCCGGGGCGATATCACGGTGGAGCAGGTGTTCAACTCCTTCTCGCTGGGCATCGGCGCGGACGGCGTGCCGGGCTATCCCCTCATCGAAGTCTACCTCACCGGCAAGGAACTGCGCACCGCCGCCGAGATCGACGCTTCCGTGTCGGATTTCATGACCACCGCGCGGCTGTATTGCAGCGGCCTGAATTTCACCTATAACCCCCACCGGCTGCTGCTGAACAAGGTGACAGATGTTTATCTGGTCAAGGACGGGCAGCGCGTGGAGCTGCAAGACGACAAGCTGTACCGCGTTGTGGCAGACCTTTACAGCGGGCAGATGCTGAGCGCCGTGACGGATATGTCCTACGGCATTCTGTCCATCGTACCGAAATACGCCGACGGCACCCCTATCGAAGATTTTGAGGATGTGATCCTGACCGAAAACGGCAAAGAACTGAAAGGCTGGGACGCTATTGCGCGGTACATGGCCTCGTTCGAGGACACCGACGGTGACGGCATCGGCAACGTGCCGGACTACTACAACACCCTGCACGACCGCAAAAAGGTAGAGGACAGCCGCAGCCTTTCCGCGCTGCTGAAAAAGCCCAACCGCTTTACCTTTATCCTCCTTGGTCTGATCCTCACCGTCATTCTGCTGGTGGTGTGCCTTGTGCTGCTGCTCCGTAAGCTGGTGCGCAAACTCCGCCGCAGAAAAAAAGCACGTTAAAATAGCACAATGCCGGACAGCCTGCGGGCTGTCCGGCATTGTATTTTCACAATCAGAATCTCCCCTTCTGCAAGCCTTCCAGCACCTCGTACAGGTCGCAGCACTCGGCGGTGTACAGACGGCGCATCTCGTCATTGGCGGGGGCCATGTCCGGCACCATCACGGTGACAAAGCCGCCGGCGGCACCGGCGCGCACGCCGTTGTAACTGTCCTCCAGCACAAGGGTGCGGCTGGGCACAGTGCCCAGCGCTTCCGCTGCGCACAGAAAAATTTCCGGGTCGGGCTTGGACGCTGAGAACTGCTCGCCGGAGACGATCACCTTGAAGTAGTGGGTCAAGCCCCAGCCGTCCAAATGGTGCCGGATAGACGCCATCCGGCTGGAAGAAGCCACCGCCATGGGGATGTGCTGCGCGTCCAGCCATGTCAGAATTTCGTCCAGTCCGGGCTTTTTGGGCGGCGGTGCCTGAAACGCCTTTTCCGCCTGTGCGTGCAGCGCCTCGATGATGGCGTCCGTGTCGCAGTTTTCCCCATAGAAGCGGCGCAGCACCGCCCGCATGGTGTCCCCTGCCGTGCCGCGGGCGGCAACGTCCAGCCCTTCCTTATAAGAAAGCCCAAGGGTGGCAAGTGCAGGCTCCCACAGGGTAGCCCAGACCCGCTCGGTGTCAAACATCAGGCCGTCCATATCAAAAATAACGCTGTCGATCATGGCAGTATGCTCCTTCCATAGAAAAGCGGGGCTGTGCCCCGCAAAAGTGCTCTGTGCCCCTATTGTACCATAGATTTGGCAGTTTGCACACCATTGTGCTCACAATCTGGTGCAACTTTACCGGTGGAAAGATGAAACATTTTGCGATTCCTTGCAAAACCGGCTGGGAATATTATAATAGAAACCAACATTTGTGTCATAAAGCGCCGGAAATCGTGCGCACGCGCATAAAAGGAAAGAGGGAAACTCACTATGTTGGATATCAAGATCACCCGCACGGCTACGCCCAAGGCAAAGCCCACCGATGAGACGAAGCTTGGCTTCGGCAAAAAGTTCTCCGACCACATGTTCGTCATGGATTACACCGAGGGCGAGGGCTGGCACGATGCCCGCATTGTCCCCTACGGCCCCTTTGAACTGGACCCCGCTACCGTGGTGTTCCACTACGCACAGGAGATCTTTGAGGGCATGAAAGCCTACCGCACCGCTGACGACACCGTGCAGCTGTTCCGCCCGGACTGCAACGCCAAGCGTTTTCAGGATTCTGCCGACCGTCTGTGCATCCCCAAGATCCCGGTAGAGGACTACATTCAGGCCGTTGAGGCTCTGGTGGATGTGGACCGCGACTGGGTGCCCCACACCGACGGCGCTTCTCTGTACATCCGCCCCTTCATCTTTGCCAATGATGTGGGTCTGGGCGTGCACGCTTCCAAGCACTATATCTTCTGCATCATCTGCGCTCCCTCCGGCGCTTACTACGCCGAGGGCATCAACCCCGTGCGCATCTACGTGGAGGACGAGTACATCCGCGCCGCCCCGGGTCTGACCGGCTTTACCAAGTGCGGCGGCAACTACGCCGCTTCCATCAAGGCCGGCGAGCTGGCCGAGGAGCAGGGCTACGCACAGGTGCTGTGGCTGGACGGCGTGGAGAAGAAGTACGTTGAAGAAGTTGGCAGCATGAACATCATGTTCAAGATCGACGGCAAGGTGTACACCGCTGCTACCGTGGGCACCGTGCTGCCCGGCGTCACCCGCCGCAGCTGCATCGAGCTGCTGAAGGACTGGGGCTACGAGGTCGTTGAGGGCAAGATTGCCATTGCCGACATCATGGCAGCTGCCCGCGAAGGCAAGCTGGAAGAGGTGTTCGGCACCGGTACCGCCGCTGTCGTCTCCCCTGTCAAGGAACTGGTCTGGAAGGGCGAGCACGCCTTCATCGGCGATGGCAAGATTGGCCCTGTCACTCAGAAGCTGTACGACACCATGACCGGTATGCAGTGGGGCAAGATCCCCGATACCAAGGGCTGGATCGTTCCGGTTGAGAAGAAGTATTGATTCTTCCTGCGCTTCTCTCTGTTCAGAATTTTTGCAAACGCCGCCGGGTGGGAATACCGGGCGGCGTTTGCCGTATCATAGAACCTCTCAGCCGCCTACGGCGGCAGCTCCCCTGGTTAGGGAAGCCAAGTTTACGATACCGTTTTCTTGCCTCTCCTGCTAGGAGAGGGGGCAATGCGAAGCATTGACGGAGAGGTTTTGTTCCCCGATTGCTTTTCCGTCTGCACAGTGCTAGACTATGTGCAGAAAAACAGAAACGAGAGGGAACTGGAATATGGTCAAAAAATGGAGCGTCAGCTATCCTGCGGTGAACGGCGTGGAGCAGCGCCGGGTGTATGTCTACCTGCCCACCATGTACGAAGCCGACCCGGAGCGCCGGTATCCGGTGCTGTATATGTTCGACGGCCAGAACGTGTTTTTCGACGAGGACGCCACCTACGGCAAGAGCTGGGGCGTGGCGGATTATCTGGACTACACTGACACCCCGCTCATCGTGGCGGCAGTGGAGTGCAATGCAGGCCCCAACAACGAGCGCCTTGTGGAGTATTCGCCCTACCGCTTCGATGACCCGACCTATGGCCACTTTGACGGCAAGGGGCAGGCGACCATGAGCTGGTTCATCCACCGGTTCAAGCCCTTCATTGACCGCAATTTCCGCACCCTGCCGGACCGGGAGCACACGTTCATTGGCGGCAGCTCCATGGGCGGCCTGATGAGCCTGTACGCCCTGCTGCAGTATAACGATACCTTCAGCCGCGCGGCAGCCCTGTCGCCGTCGATCTGGGTGTCTCCTGAAAAGCTCAGCGGTCTGGTGGGCCGCGCAAAGCTGGAGCCCGGCACGGTGCTCTACATGGACTACGGTTCCCAGGAGATGGGCAACCACGAGGGAATGCGCAGGGAATTTGCCGAGATGTGCAGCAAGATCATGGTCCGGGGCATCCACCTGACCAGCCGCCTGGTGCCCGGCGGCACCCACAGCGAAGCCAGCTGGGAAAAGCAGCTGCCGTTCGTGTTCCATACTTT
>ENA-OYHM01000170-OYHM01000170.1-human-gut-metagenome-genome-assembly--contig:-NODE-170-length-10240-cov-4.681394_pt1 | contig 10240 bp, 8 predicted proteins | sample MGYA00243762_ERZ652997 | MGnify/ENA primary metagenome ERZ652997 (study PRJEB26926, sample SAMN06165342) | human gut metagenome | biome: ENVO:00009003; feature: ENVO:2100002; material: ENVO:00002003...
CCTGAGATGTCTCGTGGGCTCGGAGATGTGTATAAGAGACAGGACATATCGTGGTTCAGTGCCACCACAAAGTAGGCAGCATACTTGGAAACGTCCACGTCCACATACCAGTCGCGGGTCAGCAGCTCGGGCATACGGTAGGTCAGGTTGGTGCCCACAACGTAGGTCAGGGTGCCGTTTGCCACAGCCTTGTCGAACTTCTCCAGACCGCTGGTGAACAGGGGGAAGGTGGCGTTGGCAATGATGTTGGCAGCGCCGCGCTCCTTCAGGTTGCTGGCAACCTCCAGCATGCTCTCGCCGGAAGCAATGATATCGTCTGCGATAAAGACGGTCTTGCCCTCCACGCTCTCGCCCAGATACTCATGGGCAACGATGGGGTTGCGGCCGTTCACCACGCGGGTGTAGTCGCGGCGCTTGTAGAACATACCCAAGTTGCAGCCCAGCACGCTGGAGAAGTACATGTTGCGGTTCATAGCGCCTTCGTCCGGGCTGACCACGGTGAACTTCTCCTTATCGAAGGACAGGGTGGGGTCCTTCTTCAGCAGGCTCTTGAGCACCTGATAGGTGGGCATGGCGTTATCAAAGCTCATCAGGGGCACTGCGTTCTGCACGCGGGGGTCGTGTGCGTCAAAGGTGATGATGTTGCGCACGCCCATGGTCTGCAGCTCCTGCAGAGCCACAGCGCAGTCCAGGCTCTCGCGCACCACGCGGCGGTGCTGACGGCCGCCGTACAGGCTGGGCATGATGACGGAAACGCGGTGTGCCTTACCGGCCACAGCCTGAATCAGACGCTTCAGGTTTGCAAAGTGGTCGTCCGGGGACATGTGGTTCTCGTAGTTGAACAGCTTGTAGGTGACGCTGTAATTGCCCGGGTCCACCACGATAAAGATATCGTCGCCGCGGACAGACTCCTTGACCAGACCCTTGGCGTCGCCGCTCTGGAAGCGGGGGCAGTCGCAGGAAATAATGAAGGTGTCTTTTTCAATTCCGGCAGCCTTTGCCCAACGGACAAGGTGCTTGTCGATCAGGCCGGTCAGCTCCTCTGCACCGGGGCAGGCGATCAGCCGCATATCCGCCACACTGGGCTGCTCAAAGAAGGACTTAGGGGAAATTTCAATAGACATAGTCACATAACTCCTTATTGCTGTTTACCATCCGTACCATGCACACAAGTGCGCATATCTGGTTTTATTTTATCACATTTTGTCGATTGTTCCATATCAATTTGTTTCATGTGTGGATTTTCTGCGCCTTGCACAGCTGTTTTTCTTTTTCCTTCAAGAGAATGTGAGTTTCTTACAAAAACGCGACCAAATCTTTACCGTTTCGCAAAGTTTATCTGATTTTTGAGGAAAAGTAGCACTTTTCAAAATCCCCTTTTCTTTCTCCAGTGATGCAAAAGAGCCGCTGCCCGGTCGGGTGCAGCGGCTCTTCTCTTCACTTACCTTCTATCAGGGTAAAACGCTTTTTACAGGGCAGCAACGGCAGCCTTCAAAGCATCCACGCGGTCGGTGTTCTCCCACTTCACGCCCAGATCCTCGCGGCCCATGTGGCCATAAGCGGCCAGCTGACGGTAGATGGGCTTGCGCAGGTCGAGGTCACGGATGATGGCGGCGGGGGTCAGGTCAAACACCTTCTCCACAGCCTGCTCGATCTTCTCGTCTGCCACGGTGCCGGTGCCGAAGGTATCCACCATGATGGACACAGGCTTTGCCACGCCGATGGCGTAGGCCACCTGTACCTCGCACTGCTTTGCCAGACCCGCAGCCACGATGTTCTTGGCCACCCAGCGGGTAGCGTAGGCTGCGCTGCGGTCCACCTTGCTGGGGTCCTTGCCGGAGAAAGCGCCGCCGCCGTGGCGTGCATAGCCGCCGTAGGTGTCCACGATGATCTTACGGCCGGTCAGGCCGGTATCGCCCTGCGGGCCGCCCACAACAAAGCGGCCGGTGGGGTTGATGTAGTACTTGGTGTTCTCGTCCAGCAGCTCGGCGGGGATGGTGGCCTTAATGACCTTTTCCATCACATCTGCCCGCAGCTGCTCCATGCTCACGCTCTCGCTGTGCTGGCTGGAGATGACCACGGCGTCCACGCGCACGGGCTTGTTGTTCTCGTCGTACTCCACGGTCACCTGACTCTTGCCGTCCGGGCGCAGGTAATCCATCTCGCCGCTCTTGCGCACTTCGGTCAGGCGCTTTGCCAGCTTGTGGGCAAGGCTGATGGGCATGGGCATCAGCTCGGGGGTCTCGTCACAGGCATAACCGAACATCATGCCCTGATCGCCTGCACCGCCTACCTGATCGTTGGTGCCCAGTGCAATATCGGGGCTCTGGCCGTCAATGTTGGAGATGACGGCGCAGGTGTCGGCGTCAAAGCCGAACTTTGCGCGGGTGTAGCCGATATCGGCCACCACCTCGCGGACGACCTTCTGGAAGTCCACATAGCAGTTGGTGGTGATCTCGCCCATAATGTGCACAAGGCCGGTGGATGCGCAGGTCTCGCAGGCCACGCGGGCGTTGGGGTCGTGGGTCAGGATCTCGTCCAGAATTGCATCAGAGATCTGGTCGCAGATCTTGTCGGGATGTCCCTCGGTGACGGACTCCGAAGTAAACAGGTGTCTAGCCATTTTTTGCCTCCTAAATGTTGCAGTTGCGTGTATTTACCATTCCATCAAGTTTGTTCTGAAAAATAAAAGCGCCCAGAGCCGAAAGCTCTGAGCGTTGCACTCTTATCTTCCGGTTTCCCGCAGGATTTGGCACCTTACGCTCTCGCGCAGGTTGTCGGGCTTCACAGGGCCTGTCCCCTCAGCCGCTCTTGATAAGTCGGTATTCAATTGGTACGCCACATATTCTATCATTGCAGCGTCAGATTGTCAAGATAAGTCGCACTTATTTTAGACATTCCTTTTAAATTGATGGAGCATTTCCCTGCTCCGGTACGGCGTGGCCGTCCCGGGCGGCGTGGAAAGCGCGCTTTTCCGCATACATCCGCTGATCCAGCTCCACCAGAAACTTCTCCACGCTGCCGCCCTCGTACTTTGCCACACCGGTGGAGAAGGACAGCTGAAAGCTGCCCGCCGGAGCGGTGGCGTTATAGTGCTGCACCCGCTGCTCGATGGCGGTGCAGATCTCGTCCAGCAGCTCCTCCGAGCCGTGACGGATCAGCACCATGAACTCATCGCCGCTCATGCGGATGGCTACCGAGTTTGCCACCAGCGCCCCGGACAGGATGTGCCCGATCTCCTGAATGGCGCGGTCGCCCTCGGCGTGCCCGTAGGTGTCGTTGATCTCCTTGAAGCAGTTCACGTCCATCATGATGCCGTAAACGTCCTTCTCCTGCGTGGCGTGGATGCGGTCCAGACAGTAGTTCATGTACTTGCGCCCAAACAGGCCGGACAACTCATCGGTATAGCCGCGCAGGCTGCGGGTCTGGCTGTCCACAAGCACAAAAGCGATGGCTACAGACAGCCAGCCGAAGGCCATGCCGTAGAATGCGCCCTGCAGCAGCGTGCCCACCGCACAGGTGACCACGAAGTAGTACACCGGAAAAAACTCCACCGTAATGCCATCGCGCTTGGCCTTATGCACCTGCCACACGCTCTCGGCGTAATAGCTGAACAGCAGCAGATACAGCAAAATATTCAGCGGGCCCCGATGGTAAGCGTTGTCCGCCGAAATGGAAAAGATCCACCCCGTGCCAAAAAGGTTTGCCACCAGCAGCACCAAAAGCGCCAGCAGCGGCGCGCCCAGCAGCAGATGCCTTCTGCGCAGGCGTCCAATACTGCGGTAGACCCGGAAGTCCACATACAAGCACCACGCATAGCCCACACACACGGTAGCGCCGGTGCAGACGGTGTTGGTCAGGTACAGCCAGAACCGGCTTGCCGCGCCGGGCACGCCGTCCAGCAGAAAGCTGATCGTCTCTGCGGCCTGTGCCAGCAGCGTCACCACCAGAATCCGGCAAAACAACTCTGTTCCCACGCTGTTTTTACTTTCGCCGCGCACCCGCAATAAAAGCAGAAAGCTTACCAGCACTGCCCCTGTGCCATTGGCCACAAGGATCTCGGGTATATTCATTGCATTTCCTCCTCTGCCCGCCTTACCCCATAAAGCGGGCAGCCTCCTGTTTTATACAGTATCTATCTTATTATACACCCTGCTGCACCCTGCTTGCAAGGCTTGGGCGCAAAAAAGGCCGCTGCACAGCAATTTGTGCAGCAGCCCTTGAGAGATCATCCTTTGCAGTTCAGCCAAGCCCAGAGCTTTGCCGAAATACATTTTTTTGCAGAAAACTTAATACCCCTTTGCCTGCTCACCGTTCAGGATCTTGACAGCGCGGGAGGTGCCCAGACGGTCAGCGCCCAGTGCAAGGAAAGTCTCCATATCCTCCACGGTGGAAATGCCGCCGGCAGCCTTGACCTTGCAGCGGCCACGCACGCCCTTGACCATCAGCTCCACATCATGGAAGTTGGCACCGGCGGTGGAGAAGCCGGTGCTGGTCTTGATGTAGTCGGCACCGGCCTCGCAGACGATGTCGCACATCTTTTCCTTCTCTTCCTCGGTCAGCAGACAAGTCTCAATGATGACCTTTAGAATCTTATCGCCCACAGCCTGCTTCACGGCACGGATATCCTCGCGGACAGCATCGTACTCCTTGTTCTTCAGGCGGCCGATGTTGATGACCATATCCACCTCGGCTGCGCCGTTCTCAATGGCAGTCTTGGCTTCAAAGGCCTTGCTGGCGGTATCCATGGCACCCAGAGGGAAGCCCACCACGCAGCACACGGGGATGCGGCCTGCCATATACTCCACAGCCTGCTTGACGTAGCAGGTGTTGATGCAGACGGATGCGGTGTGGTTTGCAATGGCTTCGTCACACAGCTGCTGGATCTGGGGCCAAGTGGCCTCCGGCTTCAGCAGGGTATGATCGACATGGGACAGGATCTCTTCGCGGTTCATGCTCGTTCCTCCGTTATTTTACTTGCTGGCACGGCGCACCTTTGCCATGCCAACAGCGCTGAGTGCAATCGCAGTCACCGATGCCGTTGCACCAATGATGCCCAGCACCAGACCAGAGACTAGGAATGCGAACCCTTTCAGACCACGTTTCATACTACCGTACCTCCTGAAAATTATTGTTTCTTTTTAAAGATAATGAGCTTGCTGAACACATAGTTCAGCAAGATCACCAGTACATTGGAAAAGACCTTCACGGCAAGACCCCACATTGCCTGAGCATCGTAGGCGCTGGTGACGAAGATGGCTGTGGGGCCGTCCGCCCCGCCGATGACGGCAATGGCAGCGGAGCCATCTGCCACGGCGGCATGGCTCCCGGCAAAGCTGTTTGCCATGTAGAGGGTAGTATCCGGACCCAGCCAGCCCGCCACGGCGCCCAGCAGACCCTGCATGGCGGTGTCCACCAGCGCCGCGCCCTGCGCAGCCAGCAGATTGCCACCCACGATCATGATAGCGGCATCCAGCACCATGGTGCCCAGACGGCAGGTGACAAAGGTGCCAAACTCTTTTGCCATGGCTTTGCCGGTGGTCTTGCTGCGGAACACGAACGCCCGGTTGGTGCAGTAGGCAAACAGGATGCACAAAGCGTTATCCAGCACATTGCCCCAGCTGTTGGCTGCGGTATAGCCGAACAGGCGGCTGAACAGCGCATACAGCACAATATTCAGCAGGGTGGTCAGCACGCCAAAGATCAGGTAGGAGATGACCTCCCAGTGCTTCTTTAACCAGTTAATCATACCGTCAAACCTTCCTCATTCAGTCCAAAGTTCCCGGTTTTGCCAAGGGCTCCCCTATTAGGGGAGCTGGCAAAGCCGCAAGGCTTTGACTGAGAGTTTTAACAAAAACAGCCCCGCCGCCGTTACCCGGCAACGGGGCTGCAGTCGCATTGTGTCTGAAACTCAGCGAACCACGGACTGATTACTCAGCGTCGTCGTTCAGCAGAGCCTTCATGGACAGGCTGATGCGCTTCTTGTCGAAGTCAACATCCAGCAGCTTCACATCGACCATATCGCCGACCTTCAGTGCGTCGGAGACCTTCTCAACGCGGTCATTGCTGATCTCGCTGATGTGGACCAGACCGTCAACACCCGGCAGGATGCGGACGAATGCACCAAACTTGGTCAGAGAAACGACCGGAGCGTGGAAGGTGCTGCCGATGGGGTAGTTGTTCTTCAGCTGCTCCCAGGGGTTGTCCTCGGACTTCTTGTAGCCCAGAGAAACCTTGTGGTTCTCGGTGTCGATATCCTTGACATACACTTCGATGGTGTCACCAACGGAGACGACCTCGGAGGGGTGCTTGATGCGGTTCCAGCTCAGCTCGCTGATGTGGCACAGGCCGTCAACACCACCGATGTCAACGAATGCACCATAAGAGGTCAGGCTCTTGACAACGCCGGTGTAGGTCTTGCCCACCTCAACGTTTGCCCAGAACTCCTCGCGCTTAGCCTTGTTCTGCTCAGCGGTCACCTTGTTGATGCTGCCCACGATCTTGCGGCCGGAGCACTCGGTGACGACCAGCTGAACGTGCTGGCCGACCAGAGCAGTGTAGTCCTCGTCGCGGCGCATAGTGGCCTGAGAACGGGGAACGAACACCTTGACGCCCTTGACGTTGACGACAACGCCGCCCTTATTGAACTCGGTAACATCGCCCTCGACGACTTCACCGGATTCTGCTGCCTTGGCGATCTCTTCCATGCCCTTGCGGGATGCGAGCTTCTTACGGGAGAGCTGGATGACGCCATCCTGATCCATAACCTTCTCGACGATGAGGTCCAGCTCATCGCCAACCTTCACCAGGTCTTCGACCTTGGCGGAGGAATCATCGGTCAGCTCGCTCAGCTTGACAAAGCCGGTCTGCTTCGCACCGATATCCACCTGGATCTCGTTGGCAGAGATGCTGGTCACGATTCCTTTCACAATACTGCCTGCATGAACTCGCTTTTCTTCGGATGCGTTCAGCATCTCCTCAAAGCTCATGTTGTCATTGATTTCTGCGCTCATACTGTTAAGTACCTCCTCAATAATAGACGATGGCGTTGAAGCCCCGGCTGTCACGCCCGCCACTTTAACATCTGCAAACCATTCCGGCCGAAGTTCGCTCGCTGTTTCGACCGTTACGGCACGCGTGTGTTTTGCGGCGACCTGTACCAGCTTTTGGGTATTGGAAGAATGATGACCGCCAATGACAACAATGATGTCGCATTTTTGGCTGAGGTCTTCCGCTTCCTGTTGCCTCGCCCACGTCGCATTACATATTGTATCAAAAATTCGGGCGTTTGTATAGGCTTTTTTGAGAAACTCCGAACTTTCTTTCCATTTTGTTACCTGAAATGTGGTCTGTGCAACTGCAAAAAGGGGTTTTTGGGGGTCAGAGGGGCCTTTCCACGCCTTTAACTCGGCTAAATCGGCAAAAACGAACACCTCGCCCCGGGTGTGTCCCACAATGCCCTGTACCTCCGGGTGGGTCTTATCCCCCGCCACCAGCAGCACCGCACCCTCTTTTTCGGCCTCGGCGGCAATGCGCTGGATCTTCTGCACAAAGGGGCAGGTGGCGTCATGGTACGGGATGCCGCGCGCTTCCAGTTCATCGTAAACGCTGCGGGGCACCCCGTGGCTGCGGATGACCACCTCGCACCCGGCGGGCACATCCTGCACGGTGTCCACTACCTGTGCACCCTTGCGCCGCATATCCTCCACCGCCTGCGGGTTGTGGATCAGCGGGCCCAGCGTTGCCACTTTATGCCCCTCGGCCAGCAGGCCGTAGGTCAGTTCCACGGCACGGTTCACGCCAAAGCAGAACCCCGCCGTTTTCGCCAAACGGATCTCCATCTCTTACGCCCCCATCTTTTCCCATGCTTCCAGCAGTGCCTGCTTGTTGGCACGGAGCTTTTTGGTATCGCGGCGGCCTTCCATCGCAAACTGCGCTGCGGGCATCGGCTCGCCGTAGATCACCCGCACCTTGCAGAACAGGTGCATTTTCCCGTCCGGGGTGTCGTACAGGATGCGGCAGGGCACAACGTCCACCCCTGCCTCGGCGGCAATGACGAACAGGCCGCTCTTGGGGGGCAGAAGCTTGCCCTCTTTTTCGCGGGTGCCCTCCGGGAAGATGAGCAGGGTCTTGCCCTGCTTACAGGCCTCCACCGTCTGGGAGATGACCGCCATCTCGTCCTTGGTGCCGCGGACACACACGCCGCCGCAGCAGCGGAAGAACCACGTCAGAAAGGCGTTGATCTCGAACAGTTCCTTTTTGGCGAACACCACCATCCGCCTGCCCCACCGGGTGACAACGATGAACACCGGGTCGATGGCAGACACATGGGTGGGCGCAAGGATATAACCCTTCGTCTGCACCTTTTTCAGGTTTTCACGCCCCTCCACCCGGATGCGGAAACCGATGTGCCACACAAGCCATGCAAGGGGCACCAGAATATAATATAGTACCATTTTTCTATTCCTGTCCTGTTTGTTTTATCCGCCGATCTTTTTGGCAATGATCTGCTTCATGGCGTCAAGGCTCTGCTCAAAATCCAGCTCCGAGGTATCCAGCAGCACGGCGTCCTCTGCCTGTTTCAGCGGAGCGGCGGCGCGGTGGGTGTCCTGATAGTCCCGCTGCTTCACGTCTGCCAGCACCTCCTCATAGGGGGTGTCGATGCCCTTGGCCTGATACTCCTTCCAGCGGCGGGTGGCGCGTGCCTCCGGGCTGGCGGTCAGGAAGATCTTCACCGTAGCGTCCGGCAGCACCACCGTGCCGATATCCCGGCCGTCCATCAGCACATCCTGCTTTTTTGCCATGCTGCGCTGCAGCTCCAGCAGAAATGCCCGCACGGCGGGGTTTGCACCCACGGCAGAGGCTGCCATGCCCGCGGCTTCGGTGCGGATAGCGGTGCTCACATCCTCGTCCTTCAAGTAGATGTGCTGCTCGCCCGCAATGGAGGCCAGCCGCAGCTCGATCTCGGGCAGCAGGGCATCCACCGCCGCATTGTCCTTGGGGTCCTTGCCCGCGCGCAGGGCGTACAGACCAATGGCGCGGTACATTGCACCGGTGTCCACATAGATATAGCCCAGCTCTGCCGCCAGACGGCGTGCCAGAGTGGATTTGCCTGCACCCGCAGGCCCATCAATTGCAACAGATACCATAATATGTTCTCCTTATTATATATAATAGTACACGGGAATGGACTGCACTGTTTTTTTACAGGTTATTCGCAAAGCTCTGTGCAGTGCAGAAAGCGATCTGCAGATTGTAGCCGCCGGTGTAGGCGTCCACGTCCAGCACCTCGCCCGCGAAGTACAGCCCCAGCGCCTTTTTGCTCTGCATGGTCTTGGGGTCCACCTCCCGCACCGATACGCCGCCGCTGGTGATGACTGCGTGGGCAAGGTCGCCCCGGGCGTCAATGGGCACCTGCCAGTGCTTGATCAGCTGCACCAGCTCCCGCTTCTGCTCCCGGGTGATCTGGTTTGCCTTGGTGGCGGGGTCGATGCCCCAGCGCGCCACCATGACCGGCTGCATACTGGAAGGCAGCAGCTTGACCAGCGCACCCTGCGCCGCGTGGTTTGCCAGCAGGGCAAAGTCCCGGGTGATGCGGTCGTACAGCTGCTCCTCGCTCAGGGCGGGTTTCAGGTCGATCTCCGCGATGTACCTGTGCTTTTTCATATCCCCCAGATGGCTGGACGCGCTCAGGGTCAGCGGCCCGCTGATGCCAAAGTGGGTAAACAGCATCTCGCCCTGCTCGTCAAAGATGGCCTTGCCGTCCTCCAGCAGGGTCAGGGTGACGTTTTTCAGCGCCAGACCCATCATCTTTTTGCAGTCCGGGTCGCGGCTGACAAGGCTGACCAGACTGGGCACCGGCTCCACAAGGGTGTGTCCCGCCTGCTGCGCCAGCTTGTAGCCGTCACCGGTAGAACCGGTGGTGGGGTAGCTCACGCCGCCGGTAGCCACCAGCACGGCATCGGCCCGGTATTCTTTCCCGGAAGTCCCCCGCACACCGACACACCGCAGGGCAGGCCCGGCTTTTTTCTTTTTGGGATGGCGCGGATTTTCCGGCACGGCAGGGGCGGCTTCCGGCTCCGGGGGCAGTTCTTCCAGAAGCAGCTTTTTTGCCCCGTCATAGACGATCTCCGCGTCCTGTGCGTAGCGGAGCAGTGCCTGCCGGATCTCTTCGGCTTTGTCGGACACCGGGAACACCCGGCGGCCGCGCTCCACCTTCAGCTCCACGCCCAGGCTCTCG
>ENA-OYHM01000171-OYHM01000171.1-human-gut-metagenome-genome-assembly--contig:-NODE-171-length-10233-cov-4.074966_pt1 | contig 10233 bp, 9 predicted proteins | sample MGYA00243762_ERZ652997 | MGnify/ENA primary metagenome ERZ652997 (study PRJEB26926, sample SAMN06165342) | human gut metagenome | biome: ENVO:00009003; feature: ENVO:2100002; material: ENVO:00002003...
CGAGATCCTGAGATGTCTCGTGGGCTCGGAGATGTGTATAAGAGACAGCTATTTGTAAAGCAGTCAAGCATATCTGCATGAAATGAAGGCAGAAGTGCACTCTGAAAGTGATTTGTTTTAAACCAGTAATGGTATTCTGAATAAGGGTCGGGCTGGAAAAAGGCCATCCGACGGATACTAGCTGAAAAATATAAGGTATAATGATTTTAAAGTGTATTAGAACAGTAGCAATGGCGGCTCTGGCCATGGTCAGTATCAATGTTTCAGGACAAGATCTTCTGGCTCGTCAGGCGCCGATTGACAGAAAATTAAAAGCAGTGGATTCATTAGCCCTGATTCGCCAGATTAAAGCAGAACAGGCAGTATATCCCGCTTACAGTCTTTATCCAAACTGGAACAATGATCGCGTTCATGCTTACGGTGGTAATGTACAGGTTCCAGATAGTTTCCGAATCGATCTGACAGGCTTCTGCATGCCGACAACTCATACAGTCATCACTTCTAAATGCGGTCCGCGCTGGCGGCGTATGCACAACGGATTGGACATTAAGGTCTATATCGGCGATACCATCCGTGCTGCTTTCGACGGGCGTGTGCGCATGGTGAAATATGAACGTAGAGGTTATGGCAAATATGTAGTAATCCGTCATGACAATGGTTTGGAAACCATTTACGGACACTTGTCTAAGCAGATTGTAGCTGAAGATGAATATGTAAAGGCGGGTGACCCGATTGGTTTGGGAGGAAATACCGGACGTTCTACCGGTTCTCACCTTCATTTTGAAACTCGTTTCTTAGGCGAGGTGATAAATCCGGAATTTATGTTTGATTTCCCGAACCAGGATATCGTTTCAGACAGCTATTTGTTTGTGCGTGGGGCTAACCGTTATGCTTATCAGCGTACTCGTGCGTTGGCTGCCGTGAAATCTGGAAAGTCTGGTGCGGCTGAAGCTGAAAAATCTGCTATCCGTTATCATAAAATCCGTAAGGGTGATACATTGGGACGTATCTCTCGTTTGTATCACGTATCCATCGACCGCTTGTGTCAGATTAATGGTATAAAACGTACTACAACGTTGCGTATCGGACAAGTCTTGAGATGTTCTTAATCTGGAAAACAAATTTATTGAAATAAAAGGAGATGCCATTTCATACAGTTCTGTCGGGACTGTATGAAATGGCATTTTTATCTCCGTTATTTTTGTGTGCTCTCTGAAAAAACAGTAACTTTGCCACATATTCGAGCATAAAAGATGGAAGAAACCAAGAAACAATTTGAACATGTAATTGCAGTATGCCGTGATTTGTTTGCTAAGAAGTTGCATGATTACGGAGCTGCCTGGCGCATCATGCGTCCGTCTTCCGTGACAGACCAGATTTATATTAAGTCAAACCGTATTCGCAGCATCGAAGTGAAGGGCGTGTCCTTGATAGATGAAGGCATTCGTCCGGAGTTTATTGCAATTGTCAATTATGGTATTATCGGGCTTATTCAGCTGGAACTGGGCTATGCCGAGAAGGAAGATATAACTGAAGAGCGTGCGCTGGAATTATATGATACCTATGCCGACAAGGCGCTGAAACTGATGCTGGCAAAGAATCATGACTATGATGAGGCTTGGCGTAGCATGCGCATCACCTCCTATACAGATTTGATTTTGATGAAGATTTATCGGACCAAGCAAATCGAATCTTTGAAAGGAGACACCTTGGTTTCAGAAGGTGTAGATGCCAATTATATGGATATGATTAATTATGCCGTTTTCGGATTGATTAAGCTGGAATTTGGAGAATAAGTTTCTACATAAAGCAATTGTGATCTGGAGTAACGTCTGCCGTTTTTTACTGGCTGTCGTTTTTCTGTTCTCCGGATTTGTAAAGGCCAATGACCCTTTGGGCACGGTCTATAAGGTACAGGATTACCTGGAAGCATGGGGGCTGCAGAGCCTGAGCGCAGGATATGTGCCTTATCTGGCAGCTATGCTCTGTGCCTTGTTTGAGTTTATTCTTGGCATTTATCTGTTCTTCGGTATTCGTCGGAGGGTAGCTCCTTTGCTGGCTTTGTTGATGATGGCGTTTATGACACCGTTGACATTGTGGCTGGCCATAGCCAATCCGATTTCCGATTGTGGATGTTTTGGCGATGCGGTTGTGCTGACCAACTGGGAGACTTTCTTCAAGAACATCGTGTTGCTTATTGCGGCTATTTCCGTGTTTAAGTGGCGTCGGCATATCTTTAATCTGGTCACCACGAAAGTGGACTGGCTGATTTCGCTTTACAGTATTCTGTTCATCATCTTCTTCATGTTGTTCTGCCTGCGCTACCTGCCTGTGTTCGATTTTCGTCCTTATCATGTGGGAGCAGACATCATAAAAGGTATGACAATACCTGAAGGTGAGAAGCCTACCGAGTATGAAACGATTTTTATTTATTCGAAAGACGGTAAAGAACAGGAATTTACGATTGATAATTTCCCGACAGATTCCACGTGGACCTTTGTCGATTCGAAGACGCGGGTGAAGGAGAAGGGCTATGAGCCTCCTATTCACGACTTCTCGATTACTTCACTGGAAACGGGAGAGGATTTGACCGATGACATACTTCATAGTGACCAGTACACGTTCTTACTGGTGGCACCATGGTTGAAGCAGGCGGACGATAGTGGCATGGATTTGATTAATGAAGTGTATGATTACAGCGTGGAGCATGGGTATCGTTTCCTGTGTCTGACAGCTTCTTCGGAGCAGGATATCATAGACTGGCAGGAAAATACAGGAGCAGAATATCCGTTTGCATTGATGGATGAGATTACGCTGAAAACGATGATTCGTTCCAATCCGGGATTGATGCTGCTGAAAAAAGGAGTCGTGCTGCGTAAATGGAGTGTTTCTAATCTGCCAGATGAATACCAGTTGAATGCACCGCTGGAGAAACTTCCATTCAGTACATGGAGTCCGAAAACCAATGTGCACAAGGTGGTAGAAGTGACCGGCTGGTTCCTGGGACCTTTGCTGTTCCTGACCGTGGTCGACCTGATATGGTTGCGCATAAAAAGCCGCAAAAAGAAAAAAGAGGAAGAGAATAAAAAAGAAACATTATAACTAACCCTTTAAAATTTAAACAAAATGAGAAAAAACATTGTAGCAGGTAACTGGAAAATGAACAAGAACCTGCAGGAAGGTATTGCATTGGCAAAAGAATTGAACGAAGCATTGACAGCAGACAAACCAAACTGCGATGTAATCATTTGTACTCCTTTCATTCACTTGGCTTCTGTAACTCCTCTGGTAGACAGCTCTATCATTGGTGTAGGTGCTGAAAACTGCGCTGACAAAGTATCTGGTGCTTATACTGGTGAAGTTTCTGCAGAAATGGTTGCATCTACAGGTGCTCAGTATGTAATCTTGGGTCACTCTGAACGTCGTGCTTACTATCACGAAACAGTTGAAATCCTGGAAGAAAAAGTTAAATTGGTTTTGGCTAACAACTTGAAACCTATCTTCTGTATCGGTGAAGTATTGGAAGAACGTGAAGCTAACAAACAGAATGAAGTAGTAGAAGCTCAGTTGGCTTCTGTATTCTCTTTGTCTGCTGAAGATTTCGGTAAAGTAATCTTGGCTTACGAACCGGTTTGGGCTATCGGTACAGGTAAGACTGCTACTCCGGAACAGGCTCAGGAAATCCACGCTCACATCCGTTCTTTGGTTGCTGCTAAATACGGTCAGGAAGTAGCTGAAAATACTTCTATCCTGTACGGTGGAAGCTGCAAGCCTTCTAACGCAAAAGAATTGTTCGCTAATCCTGATGTAGACGGTGGTCTGATTGGTGGTGCTGCTTTGAAAGTTGCAGACTTCAAGGGTATCATCGACGCTTTTAAATAATTCTTTTTTGAATTAGTCAGGAGCGACTTATGAGCACAGAGATGATGTGAGGACATAGTGCCGTCGTATGGTCTCTGTGCTCAATTGACTTTTGTTTTCTATGTCTATCTAAAAATCCGCTTATGCTGAAATATCTTTTATTTGTAGTTTCTGTTTTGTGTGTCGGCGGGGCTTATGCCCAGCAGAACATTATCGAAAGCCTGCAGACCCGTCGGGCGGGAGAGGGTGTAGTGACTATCCACCAGGATGCACAGATTACCTCTTTGATAGGGAAACGCTATGTGCGTTCTACCAGTTCGGAGCCGGTAAAGACATTAAAAGCTCGTGGATTTCGCGTACAGGTATACGCCGGGAATAATTCCCGTCAGGCGCGTAGTGAAGCGAATAGGGTAGCAACGAAAGTGAAAGAAGAATTTCCGGAACTTCCGGTTTATACTTATTTTCAGCCTCCTCGCTGGCTATGCCGGGTAGGAGACTTTAAAAGTATTGAAGAAGCACATGTAACCATGCGTAAATTGAAAGCTACAGGAGTTTTTAAGGAAGTGTCTATTGTGCGTGAACAGATTAATATACCTATAGAATAATGATGACAGATACAAATTCGATAAACTGGCCGCAAGAGAAGGTTGAGAAACTGGTCGGGCATTATAAGGAAATCCTTTCTTTGCTGGGTGAAGACCCTGAAAGAGAAGGACTGTTGAAAACCCCTGAGCGTGTAGCAAAAGCCATGCTGACGCTGACTCGCGGATATGAAATGGATCCGAGAGAAGTGCTGAATGCCGCAAAATTCAAGGAACCTTACAGCCAGATGGTGATTGTGAAGGACATTGATTTCTTTTCCATGTGCGAGCATCACATGCTGCCGTTCTACGGAAAGGCCCATGTGGCATATATTCCTAACGGATACATTACGGGGCTGAGTAAGATTGCTCGTGTGGTAGATATTTTTTCTCACCGTTTACAGGTACAGGAACGCATGACGCTTCAAATAAAGGAGTGTATCCAGGAAACACTGAATCCATTAGGCGTAATGGTGGTAGTAGAAGCCAAACACATGTGTATGCAGATGAGAGGAGTGGAAAAGCAGAATTCTGTAACGACGACCTCTGACTTTACAGGCGCATTCAATCAGGCCAAGACGCGTGAAGAGTTCATGAACCTGATTCGTGCAAAATATTAATATGAAAAAGACTATTTCCCCTTTTATCGTAAGTGGAGAGGGGAAATAGCTAACGTAAAATGACGCGGTCGCCTGCTTTTTGTGCCATTGGAATCTGAATTTTTTGCAACTCTTTGTAATGTTGCATGATTTCCTGGCATTTCTCCGGATTGTTATAGATGTCCGGATTGGCTAAAGCCTGCAGGGTATGCTTCATTTCTTCTTCTACAATCGATAGCTTGAAATCAATTAACAACCTGGGAACTAACTCATAAAGTCTTTCTTCATCGGTGATGATTGCCTGTCCTTTGGAGTGGTACTTGCTTAGCTGATAACGGTCGCTGGCCAGTTCTGCGGCCTGTTTGCTGATTTCCGGATCAGGATGAGTCAGGAAATAGCGCTCAGACACAAAGCCTTCGTCATGCAGATGATTCTCTGCTTCTTTTAGGATGCGGCGGTCTAAGGGATAGTGAAACTGCAGTTCATCCTCCTTCAAGCTGGAAGAAATACATTCTATGACAGTGAGCGGTTGCTCTTCTCCGTTTTCATCCTCTAAGTAACACATCACTTTCTCTCCATAGCGGACAATCATTTGTAGGAGGAGCTGTTCCTTCTTGTAGAACAGTTTCTGTTCGTTCCCTTCCAATGGGATATACGAAAGGTAATTGTCCGTAGGAACAGGAGTGCTTGCGGGTTGTCCGGCAGGCTGTTCAGCGGTTGAAGGTATATACTCTGCTGCTGTTTCCAGAGGAGCTGGAGGAAGTTGAGTCTCATCCGGTATAGGAATCTCTGTCGGCTGTGCCTCCGGGTAAGTAGTCGGAGGAGCAGGTTGAGCATCCTGGGTAGTCTGTCGTTGCTTCCGCTGGATTTCCTTGTATTTGTTTTCCTGTGCCTGCTCTATCAATTTGTTTACTGCTTCTATCAGGATTTTCTCTTCCATTTGCAGAAGCTGGCTGCACTCGCGTGTATATACGGAGCGGACAATCGAGTCGGGTATCACAGAGATACTTTTTACGATACTGGAAATCAGGCTGGCACGTTTGATCGGGTCTTTTCCTGCTTCTTCCATCAGCAGGTTCGTCTTGAAACGGATGAAGTCCACTTCGTGCTCATTGATGTAGGCCTGATAATCGGTGGCATTATGCTTGCGCGCAAAGCTGTCAGGGTCATCTCCATCGGGGAGCAGGCATACTTTGATATTCATGCCTTCTTCTAATAGCATGTCAATACCGCGTATGCTGGCCTTGATTCCGGCTCCGTCACCGTCATACAATACCGTAATGTTATTGGTAAAGCGATGAATTAGGCGTATCTGGTCGGAAGTCAGTGCCGTACCCGAAGAAGCTACCACATTTTCAATTCCACTCTGGTGCATGGAAATGACATCAGTATAACCTTCTACCAAGAAGCAGCGGTCCTGGCGTACAATGGCCTGCTTGGCAAAATAAATGCCATAGAGTTCCCGGCTTTTATGGTATATCTCCGATTCCGGAGAGTTGACATACTTCATCTGTACGTTCTTGGTGGCAGCGCTCAATACGCGTCCACCAAAAGCTACCACTTTTCCCGACAAGGTATGTACGGGGAAAATGACACGCCCCCAGAAACGGTCGCGAAGTGAACCGTCGTCCTTTCTATAGCACAAGCCAGTTTTTACCAGAAACTCTTCCTGATAACCTTTTTGTTTGGCTGTACGTGCCAGTGCATCGTGACTGTCTGTGCTGTATCCTAACTGGAACTTTTTGATAATGTCATCACGGAATCCTCGGCTGCGTAAGTAGGTCATACCGATACGCTGTCCGTCGATGTGATTATAAAGTATGTCTTGAAAATATTCAGAAGCAAACTGGTTGACTACAAACAAGCTTTCACGCAGGCTATGTGCTTGTTTTTCTTCGTCGGTGAGTTCCCGTTCCTTTACTTCGATGTGATATTTGTTAGCCAGCCACTTCAGTGCCTCGTAGTAAGAAAGTTGTTCGTGCTCCATGATGAAGTGTACCACATTTCCTCCCTTACCGCAACTGAAACATTTGCATAATCCTTTGCTGGGAGACACACTGAAAGAAGGGGTCTTTTCATTGTGGAACGGGCATAGTCCGATGTAGTTCACTCCCCGGCGGCGGAGTGTGACAAACTCGGATACCACATCTACTATTTGTGCAGCATCCAGTATTCGGTCTATGGTAGCTTGGTCAATCATTTCGAAGGGCGAAAATAATAAAAATAAGTAGAATGTGCAACGGCTTTCGTGTTAGAACATGAACGCGATGGAAGCTCCGAAAGTAAAATTATGCATAGGCGTTCTTTTACTATACGAACGGACTTCCCTGTTGCCGTCTTCGTTTGCCCAGGAGTTCTTCAGGTCGTATGTCAGCCGAGGAGAGGCAAAGTCATAGTCGCAATAGAGACGCAGGGCCGCATTTTCTTTGTAGCGGTAGGCGAGAGAAAGGCCGGTTCCTAATTTGAAAGTAGAACTTTTACGAATGTGAAGAAACTCTTCGTCAATGAAAGTGCTTTGTAGCATTTCCTGAACGCTGAGGCCTTCCTGCTGGATATAGTAATCTACGTCGGCTTTATAGAATTGGTCGTAGGCTTCCTGGCTCACTTTCTGGCGGTCGAAAATGGCTGGATTAATCCGTGAAATAGAGTTTAAGGTAAAGTTTGCATTAGTGCGTTGTCCGGCTAACAGTTTGCTTCCTATCAGGAAGCGGCTGCTGAGCGGATAAGAAAAGTAAAGCCCTAAATCGATGTCGCACATGCCTAAATGGTCAGATTCCAGTCCGTCCAGCAGGTACATGTTGACAGGGGCTCCTTCCTTCAGGTCATTGTCCAGGTCAAAATGCTTTTTGTTTTCTTCGGGAATGTCGGCGATAACAGGTACGGTAGCTACTCTCAGTCGCCCTCCCAAGCCGATATACGCATTGAAAAAGTAAGCTCCTTCTGCGCTGACGACGGTCGATGTACCGGTATGCAGGTGCATGCCTAAAGGAGTTCCTTCTTCTGTGTCATATAGTTCGGCAGTACGCAGGGTAGAAGGTCCTGTGGCAAATCCCATGTTGAGGCTCAGGAATGAAGGTGCATCGTAACGGTTGAAATGGGTTGTTAACTGGCTGCTGGTGGTATTCTTACGAAAAATCAGATCGGAAAAGAAATAGCCTAAGTCCGTTGAAATCATACCGATTCCAGCTCCTACCAGTACATCGCCAATCCAGTGACAGTTGTTCAGCTGGCGTGTGATACCGGTTATTCCCGCTAAGGTATATCCTCCGATGCTGTACCACGGGCTGAGCATGCCGTATTCTTTATGCAGGATTGTGGCACACATAAAAGCCGTGGCCGTATGTCCGGAAGGAAATGAATTGTTTGATGAATTGTCCGGGCGCATTTCTTTGGTTGTATATTTCAGGGTGTTGACAAAGCTGGTCATCAAGGCTGCCGAGAAAACATTGCTGACTGTGAGTTCCTTCCATGAACTGCGGCTTTCTACTCCAGCTAATTTCATGCCCCATGTAGCAACTAACGGGACATATTGTGTATAATTGTCATATTCGTGGTGAAAGGTCGGCTGGAAGCGATTGCGCAGTGTACGGAAATCCTGGTTTTGTTTTTTGACGATTAATCCGGAAACGATAAAAGGAATTCCCATGTACGAAAAATTTTGCTGGAAAAGTTCCTTTGTTTTCTTTTGTTTCGCAGGAAGAGCCGATGAGGTGAGAGAAGACGTAGAGTCTTGCATCAAAAAATAACTGCTCGCGGGAGTATGTGCACACAGCGAGTGACAGGTCAGTGCTGAAATAAAGAAAAATAATAAAGTGCATATTCTCATTGCTGCCCGTAGTTTTAGAAATACATGGTAAAGAGAGCGGCAAAGGTAGTGCTTTTAAGAGAGCGACTGAAAGTTTTCAGATGTACATTAGGAAAGTATAAATACATAAAAATGAGATGTTTATAATTTTATATGATGTACAACGACATTGGGGAAGGGCATAAAAAAAGGAGACCGATGATTCAGTCTCCTTTTATATTAATGGAAAATCCGATTATTTAATGTTCGGGTTCAGCTTGTTCCATTCAGCTACTGGAGGAAGAACGCCCATAGCGATTACTTCGTCACGCAGTGCGCACAAGTGTTCGTAGCTCTTATCCAAAGCAGCTTGTTCTTCTGCAGTACCGTTCAAAGCAGCGCAGTGGCAACCGTCAGCAGTGATAGAAGTTTCCCAAGCCATCATGATGTGGTCGTACTTTTCGTTAGAAACGTAAGTACCAGCCGGCCAGCGGAATGCTTTACCACCCATAGCAGCACCAATCATTTCGATAGAAACGTATGACGGGCTCTGGAATGAAGAACGGCCACGCAAGTTGATGATGTTAGCACCACCCTTAGTTACTTTCTGCTGGATTTCAGCCCACTGTTCTTTTGTCAAAGCGTCAGTACCGATGATGTCTGTCAAAGCTTTACCGTTTACTTTAGCAGTAGAAGCAAATACAGCCATCTGTTCGCCGTGACCACCGTAAGTACGGCAGTTTTCAACTGCGTCCATAGAAACGCCGAAGTGTTTAGCCAATTCGCTGCGCAGACGAGTAGAGTCAAGAGCAGCCAAAGTAGTTACCTGACCCGGTTTCAAACCAGAGTACAACAGTGTAATCAAACCTGTGATGTCAGCAGGGTTGAAGATAACTACGATGTGTTTTACATCCGGACAGTACTGTTTTACGTTCTTACCGAATTCTTCTGCGATAGCTGCGTTACCTTTCAACAGGTCTTCACGAGTCATACCAGCTTTACGAGCAGCACCACCTGAGTTTACGATATATTTAGCACCAGTCAGCGCTTCTTTGATATCTGAAGTGAAAGTGATGTTCACACCTTCGAAACCGCAGTGGAACAATTCTTCAGCAACACCTTCCAAACCTGGAGCGTACGGGTCGTACAAGCAGATGTTAGGAGTTAAGCCCATCATGATAGCAGTCTGAGCCATGTTAGAACCGATCATACCGGCAGCACCAACAATGGTAAGTTTTTCGTTTGTTACAAATTCCATAATTCTTATGTATTTAAGTTATGTATAAAAGTGTATAGTCAGTCTTTGTTTTTTCTTCAATGCAAAGATAGGAAAGTTATCAGTGAAAAACGAATCTTTACACCTGTCTCTTATACACATCTCCGAGCCCACGAGACATCTCAGGATCTC
>ENA-OYHM01000184-OYHM01000184.1-human-gut-metagenome-genome-assembly--contig:-NODE-184-length-9882-cov-3.726061_pt1 | contig 9882 bp, 9 predicted proteins | sample MGYA00243762_ERZ652997 | MGnify/ENA primary metagenome ERZ652997 (study PRJEB26926, sample SAMN06165342) | human gut metagenome | biome: ENVO:00009003; feature: ENVO:2100002; material: ENVO:00002003...
AAATACGAGTAATACTACGAATTTCTTCATCACGCCCAATAACGGGATCAATCTTACCATTTTTGGCATCTTCCGTAATATTTCGACCATATTTTTCTAACACATTTTCATTATTTTCCATATTAGAATACATACCCATCACCCTTTCTGCCACACATTATATCACCATAATTAGCACTTGTCAATAGAGAGTGCTAAAAACGATAAATTTTGACAAAAGAAAAGCTCTTATTAAAGAGCTATTTTCCTAGATTTATTCGGCTACTTTTTTTAAAGCCTCTTGTAATTGATTATCTGTTTCATCACTTGGATTCTGATAATAATCGACATTCATTTCTACACGAAGTGTAGGTTCTACTCCTACTTCATTGATCCAATTTCCGTCTGGAGTTAACCACTTCTGAATCGTATATTTTACTGTCGCCCCATTTTCCAATTGATAAGCACGTTGAACAGTACCTTTTCCATAAGAATTAACACCAACTACTTCCGCACCATAAGACTCTTTTAAAGAAGCAGCTAAAATTTCTGAAGCTGAAGCACTACTACTATTAATTAATACTGCGATAGGATAATCTCGTTTAGTTTTCGTTTCATCATATACTTTTTCTACAATTCCTTTTGTATCCAACTGATAAATGACTTTACCCTTTCCTAAGAATAAAGAAGCAATTTCAGTAACACAATCTAAATATCCTCCAGAATTACTTCGAACATCGATAACTAAAGAATCGATACCATCCTCTTCTAAATCTTCCAATGCTTGTTCAAATTGTTGATAAGTATTTGCTGCAAAAATGCTGACATAAATATAACCAACCTTCTTATCGTTCACATCAAAAACCGAAGAATCTACTGACTCAATTTCGATGGTTTCTCGTTCAATCGTAAACGTCTTTTCCTCATCATCTCTACGTACAGTAATATTTACCGTAGAATCGGCACTCTTTTTAATCAAATTAGAAACTTCTGAAGAAGTCTTTCCTGTAACATCGGTATCATTTACACGAATAATCACATCTCCAGCTTGTAAACCAGCTTTAGCAGCAGGACTACCCTCAAATGGATTAGAAACTACAACACTACCATCTTCTAACTGCATAATCTCCGTTCCAATTCCTACATATTTTCCTTCTACTTGTTCATTAAATTCTTCTGTTTCTTCTTCATCCATATAAACTGAGTATTTATCGCCAAGGTAATCAATCATCCCTTTAATACCAGCATTTAACATCTCGCCTTCGTCGATTTCCTCATAATAGTTTTCTTTAATATCTTCATAAGTATTCAAAAACTCTTGAAACTCATCAGAAACAGTCGACGATTCTTGCTTAGTTGGTTTGGTCACAAATTGATTGACAAAGCCCCCTAAAAAGCCACCAATAATAAGAGTAATGATCATAATGAGAATAACTTCTAAATAATTAAAGCCTACTTTTTTCTCAACAATAATCTCTCTTACCGAAGAGTTCTGATCATCTTCTTCTCCTTTTTTATCCTCTGTATCTATCTCTTTATTTTCTATATCTACTTTTTCTATTTCGTCTTTATTTTTCTCTTTACGATGAAAGGTTTTTTTGTTTTTTTCCTCCATAATACACCTCTTTATGCTTATAATTCATTCTATCACAAAAACAAAGTAATTAGAATAAAAATTTTTCATTCTAAGAAACTGGACCTTCACCATCTAAGTTAATATCCTTAACATGTTTAGGTTTTCTTTTTTCGACTGGTAATGTTTCTACCCATTTTTTTCCATCCCATTTTTTCAAACAATTAGGTCCATACCATTCCTTCATCACTTTTTCAATCAAAGCCTGCTGAGCTTTCAGTTCAGGGTAAGCACCACCCATGTTTTCAATCAGCACCGGAACCAGCTTGTACATGAATGCCTGTTTCTGTCCGAGGAATGTATAAGCGTAACGAACAGCACGACGCAGGATACGGCGGATGACATAACCAGCCTTTGCATTTGAAGGCAACTGACCGTCAGTGATAGAGAAAGCGATGGTACGGATGTGGTCAGCAACTACACGCATAGCCACGTCTGTCTTTTCATCGTCTCCGTATTTCTTACCGGACAAATCACCAATCACTTTGATGATAGGCTGGAATACGTCAGTATCATAGTTGGATGTTTTTCCTTGCAGTGTACGTACCAGACGTTCAAATCCCATACCGGTATCAATTACTTTCGCAGGAAGCGGTTCCAGAGTTCCGTCTGCCTTGCGGTTGTATTGCATGAACACCAGGTTCCAGATTTCGATAACCTGCGGATGATCCTTGTTTACCAGTTCGCGTCCCGGAATAGCTGCTTTTTCTTCTGCAGAACGAGAGTCGATGTGGATTTCAGAGCACGGACCACAAGGACCTGTATCGCCCATTTCCCAGAAATTGTCATGCTTGTTTCCGTTGATGATGTGGTCTTCAGGGAAGAACTGTCCCCAGTAGCCGGCAGCTTCATCGTCACGGGCAAGACCTTCTTCAGGACTTCCTTCAAATACGGTGACATACAAGTCTTTCGGGTCCAGTTTCAATACTTCTACCAAGTATTCGTATGCCCAGCCAATCACTTCTTTCTTGAAGTAGTCGCCGAATGACCAGTTACCCAACATTTCGAACATGGTGTGGTGATAGGTATCGTGGCCTACTTCTTCCAAGTCATTATGTTTTCCGCTCACACGAAGACATTTCTGTGAGTCGGTTACGCGTTTGTATTTAGCAGGGTGGTTTCCAAGTATGATATCCTTGAACTGGTTCATACCGGCATTAGTGAACATCAGGGTAGGGTCATCTTTGATAACCATTGGTGCAGAAGGCACAATCTGATGTCCTTTTGACTCAAAGAATTTGACGAATGAGTCGCGGATTTCATTTGCTGTCAACATAATCGTTATATTGTCTTGTAGTTAATATTCTCAAAATTGATTTGCAAAGATAATTGGTTTTATTATTTTTGTCTGTATGTTTGGTGCAAAAACTTGATGTTTTGTTGCTTAAAAATTTCCAAAATCGAACCACATGCGTAAAGTCTATTATATCTACAATCCGAAAACTCGTACTTACGACCGTATTTATCCCACCGTACGCCAGCGGGCTTTGAGTTACCTGCGTCAACTCTTTGTCGGTATGGGACTGGGGGCAGGCAGTTTTATCCTGCTGTTGTGGATTTTCGGTTCTCCTTCGGAAAAAGACCTTCGTACGGAAAACTCCCGACTTTTGTCACAATATGCCATTCTTTCCTCTCGTCTGGATGAGGCGGAAGGAGTGATGCAACGTCTGCAGCAACGTGACGACAACATCTACCGCGTAATGATGCAGGCCGACCCGTTACCGGATGAGCAGCGTTCGGCTACTGCAAATAATGCACGTTATAATGAACTGATGGACATGGCCAACAGCCGTCTGGTTATCCATACACTACAGAAAATGGATGGTTTGGAGAAGAAGATTTATGCCCAGTCCAAATCTTTCGACGAAGTGGTGGGGCTCTGTAAACAGCATGACAAGATGCTGGCCTGCATTCCCGCCATCCAGCCGGTTTCAAACAAGAATCTGAAACAGACTGCCTCGGGGTACGGCATGCGTGTTGACCCGATATATAAAACCGTGAAGTTTCATGCAGGGATGGACTTCTCTGCCAATATCGGTACGCCGGTATATGCTACAGGAAACGGTAGGGTAAAGCAAGCCGGATGGGATGGACTGTATGGGAATTGTATCATCATTGACCATGGGTTTGGTTATGTGACCCGTTACGCTCATTTGAATAAGATTGAAGTGAAAGTGGGTCAGAATGTGGCACGTGGAGAAGTGATTGGTCAGGTAGGCTCTACCGGAAAGAGTACTGGTCCGCATTTACATTATGAAGTGCGTGTAAAGGGAAAGATTGTCAATCCGGTGAACTATTATTTCATGGACTTGAATGCTGATGATTACGAAAAGATGATTGAATTGGCTGCCAACCACGGTCGTGTATTTGATTAAAAAGAATTGCTTGTTATGGCTTTGAAAACAGATAAAGAATTGAAACTCTATTATTCCATCAGCGAAGTGGCAAAAATGTTTGATGTGAATGAATCATTGCTGCGCTATTGGGAAAAAGAGTTTCCGATGATTTCTCCTAAGAAAACAGGAGGAAATGTACGTCAGTACCGTAAAGAAGACATTGAGAACATTCGCCTGGTGTATCATCTGGTGAAAGAAAAGGGGTTGACGCTGTCCGGCGCCAGACAGCGGTTACGGCAGAACAAGGAAGGGACCATGCAGACGGCCAATGTGGTAGAGCGTTTGAAGCGTATCCGCGAGGAGTTGGTGAGCATGCGGAATGAGCTGGATTACTTGACGTGAGTCTTTAATATTATAGTATGAAAAATGGCATGTGAGATTTACATACGATCTCACATGCCATTCTTTATTTCTGAAAACTTTTCAAAGATTCCTTACAAATCCCGTTCAGTCCGCAGCTTTCACATTTAGGAGCACGTGCCGTACAAACGTAACGTCCGTGGAGAATCAGCCAGTGGTGTGCGGTCGGGATAAGTGCTTCAGGGATGTATTTTACCAGTTGTTTTTCAGTAGCCAGCGGAGTGGTACACGTGCGGGGAACCAGTCCGATGCGATGACTCACGCGGAACACGTGGGTATCGACTGCCATGGCAGCCTTATTGAATACCACACTCTGGATAACATTCGCCGTTTTGCGTCCTACACCGGGTAATTTAATCAGCTCCTCCAGCGTGTCGGGCACGGTACTTTGGAAATCGCGTACCAGCATCTGCGCCATTCCTACCAGATGCTTGGCCTTGTTGTTGGGATAGCTCACGCTGCGGATGTATTCGAACACTACTTCCGGAGTGGTGGCAGCCAAAGCTTCGGGAGTAGGAAAATCCCTGAATAGGGGAGGAGTAATCATGTTGACCCGCTTGTCGGTACATTGTGCGCTGAGTATGACAGCTATCAGCAGTTCAAACGGGTTGCTATAGTGCAGTTCCGTTTCGGCTACGGGCATGGCCGTCTGAAAATATTCAATGACTTTCTGATAAAGTTCTTTTTTTCGCATGTTGTGTAGAATAATTTAGGTGAATAGTTTGTGATTAATACCATTTCTTCCGTTTGAAAAACAGGTATACTCCGATGCCGGTAACCAGCATCAGTCCCCAGGCCATCAGGTAACCGTATTTCCATCCCAATTCGGGCATCCATTCGAAATTCATTCCCCAGATGCCTGCCAGGAATGTCAGCGGAATGAAGATAGTCGATACGATGGTGAGCTGCTTCATGATGTTGTTCATCCGCTGGTCATTGTTCGACAAGTAAAGGTCTACCAGGGCCGAAATCATGTCGCGGCAGCCGTCGAGAGTCTGTAGTACGAATTGCAGATGGTCGTTTACGTCGTTAAAGAACGGACGGTTGGCTTTATGAAGCAGTACGTTGTCGGCATGAAACAACTTGCTCATCTGCTCTTTAAGCGGAAGGATGCATTTCTTGATGAGGCGGGCGTCCTTCCGATAGGGCTGTATATCCTCTAATGTCAGTCCGCTTCTGGTTTCCGGTGACAGTAACGATTCCTCCATGTCTTCCAGCTGGTCTTCCATTCGGGATATGATAGACATAAAGCTGGCCATGACACTGTTCAGCATGACGCTCAGCAGAAAATCGGATTGGCGGTTCCGGATTTTCAGGGTATTGTTTTTCAGTGCCGTGTGAATCTCATTGAAGAAATCGCTGTCGTGTTCCATGAAGGTAAGTACGAAATTACTTCCCTGCACAATGCAAAGCTGCTGGGGAGTGTACGTGTTTTCTTCGTCAACCGACAACTGTTTCAGAATGACCACATTGTAGGTGTCATGCTCTTCAATTTTTGTCAGATGCTCCGCATTGAGAATATCTTGTGTGGTAAGAAAGTCGATGTGAAAGAAATCGCAGACTTCCTGCACGATTTCTGTATTCTGCAATCCATGAATCTGTACCCAATTGATGGCATCCGGCCGGATGAAAGGAGCAAACTCTTTGATGGAAGCTCCCTGACGATATTCCAGAATTTCTGTGTTGTATGTACAGAAATGCAGGTGAGTCGGCGTATGGCTGGCTCCCGTATAATTCAGCTTTTCGCTTAGCAGGTTGTTTCTTGTCATGGCACTTTCGGTTTAATCAATACGTTTCAATACCACCTCTTTTTTGTCGATGTATTTATCGAAGCGGAAAGACGGCATACCTAATGCAATACCGGCATGAACGGTTCCTTCAATACCTAACAGCTTTTGCAACTTTCTTTTCCGGTCCATTCCTGCTGCACTGCACACGAATCCGGTGTAGAACTGTGAGACTCCTGCCGCTTCTGCCATGAGTGAAGCATTCTGGTAGGCAAGGTTGCAGTCCTGACATCCGAAACGTTCTTTTTTGTCGGTATAGAAAAAGATGGCAGCCGTGGCCCCTCTCAAAATACCGTCATTACCTCGTTCAAATTCCTCATGCAGTCTTTTGAACACCGGCACGTAGCGATAGCCCGAAGGCATAAGCGGCTTCAATATCAATTTCAGTAACGGATTTTCCACCAAGTTTACTATCGACATAAAAGTGCCGATGGTGACACGGCTGACCTCCTTCAAGGTTTCCGGGCGGGTGACCAATACCATTTTGACTTCTTGTGCATTGGTTGCCGTCGGGGCCCGATGGGCAGCTTCTATGATACGCTGTAACAACTCTTCCGAGACTTTTTCTTTGGAGAACGCACGGTTCGAGCGGCGAGAGCGGATGAGCAGTTCCACCTGGTCGGCAGTGGGAAGTTGGCTGCGGTCGATGGTATGAACCTTTTCGGCTGGAAAATCAGTGTGCTCAATGGAGTTGGTCGGGCAGACGGCCACGCAGTGTCCGCAACTGATGCAGTCTTCGGCATTCACTTCAATACCTTTATCTTCCTGAAGGGTAAACAGGGCAGATGGGCATATTCTGACGCATTTCTTACAGCGTATGCATGTATTCTGATTGATATGTATTTGAGCCATGATATGGAATGAAATTAATTAAACATTATATTTACTTAAAATACATTCTTCCGTTTTCCATCGTTAATGTTTTTAAAATTGGCTGATTGACGGGGGTAGAAGAATTGACATATTCGAGAGTGTTTTTTCGTAAAATAAAATCAATCTTATTACCTTGTTTTTTGATTTCATTGATGTAACAACGCTTGTTGAACACCAACGTTGCTTTACCTGATTTTAAAACAATCATACTGATATATGGAGGCAAACTTTGAATGTAGATTCCTACAAAAATCAAGACTTTCGTATTTTTATCCAGGTCAATACTATAATAGAATTTGGTCTTGGTTATTCCTCCATCCGGCTCTTCGTTTATATACTTCCATCCTTCGTCATTATTTAATTTAAAAACCTCTTTCCCTTGGTGTAAAACTTGAATTACATGTATATCTCCTGGATCATTCCCCCAATTTCGATATTTGAGACAGTTTATTGTATAGGAATCACCATTCTGTAAAGATTCATTTGTAGTTTGTTTTAAAATATAAGGTGTTATATTAGTATAAACATCATTCTGGAATTGGTCTATGAATTTGCTTTTGGTCACAATTTCTCCTGCTGTTGTTTCAAAAATAAATTCTTGCGCTTTTGTCGTTTGAGCCAAAAACATCATCAATAAAATAGTTACAATTGTTCTCATGTTTATTTTATATTTATAGAATTCAACATTGGTTTATTTTATCATCTCCATCACAAGGAGTATGAAATATTGTATATAATACTTCTGTTCTTTGTCTTATTTACTGGAGCGAGATGCTTTTGCAGACATATTTTTTTCAAAGATTTCTTTGGTTTCGTTTACAGGAAGCTCTTTACCTCTCCTTTAATAATATCTTCATTTCTTGAATATAGTGTAAAGATAATTTATATTTTCCATATTCTTATGATGCAAAGTTGATTTTGTGTGTCAACGAATCCTTTTCTTTTCATTGTTTTTTGAAAATCATATTCCTGTTTTCTGTGTCTGATTCTAATTTTTGTAACGCTTTCATTCTTTAGTTTTTCATTTTGTGAATTGGCCTTGTGAAGTTTTTCAGATATTGTTATTCTTTTTATGTTTCCTTGACGTAAAACTTACGGTTCCCGGTGCGGAAATGTAGGTTTTGCGTAAGGAGAACGTAGGTTTTTGCACCGAGAGACATAAACTTTGAGGAAGGATTTGTTTTTGTTTCCTTCATGTTTTAGAAAAACAATTGCCTATGTAAAAAAGGTAAATCTATTTGGTTGTCTATAAATTGTTTTATATATTTGTTTCGTTAACTATTGCTTTGATTTTGTGGATGTTCTGATTGTAAAGAATCCTTAGATCGGAAGTCTGCCGTTCGTATCTATATTAAAATTTTATCGTATGAATAGAGTCCTCAAAATTTGCTGTCTTTTGTATGTATGTGTACTGTCTTTCAGTACTGGGGTGGCTCAGGTGGTAGATACTGCAAGATGGGATTTGAATCGTATCTCGTCTTGGATGTTGACGCAGATTCAGTATCCGGAAGATGCTTATAAATATCATACGGCGGGAATAGAGCAATTGTGTCTTAGCGTGGCATGGGATGGAAGAGTGTTTGTTTCCAGCCGTTTCAGTACGTTGAATCCGGCATTTGAAAGGGAGATTGAAAGGGTCGTTAGGAGGGCTCCACGGTGTAATACTCCGTTGTTGGATATAGAAGACGCCAATAAATACATGTGGATTGACTTTTATGAATTTCTTCCGGAGGAAAAGCGTCGGGAGGTGGAACGGATTTCTTTATATATGCCACCTCGTTTTGCTTCAGAAGGGCAGGTGTTGCGTCCTTTTAATGGAAGGGAGAATTTTATGGAATGGATATGTGCTCGGATGTCTGCATCGGGAGTTGTGACGGAAGATACGCTTTCCATTGAGTATACGGTGAATGAAAAAGGATGTGTGTGTGATGTGGAAGTCGCAGGCGGAGATGCTGTAATGGTTGGTAAGGTAAAGCAAATTATGGAAGAATCTCCTCGTTGGAGACCCGCCAAAACGGTAGATAAGCGTGATATTGCAGTTACATGGCATGATTGTCTGATTGCAAGGAGTAGAGGAGCGAAAAGAGAGAAAAGTGTTTATATACCCTATTTGAAGGATGTGTATGCCAACACTCATACCTCTCCGTCTGATGTTGAAAAGCTAATTTTAAATCCGGAGATACCACCTGTTTATCAGGGGGAGAGATCTTTCCTGGGAGATTTAGCCACTCCTTTCAAGGATTTGTTGCAGCAGAAGAAAATCAATGAGGATTATAGTGTGGCAGGTTCGTTTGTGATAGAAAAGAACGGAAAGGCAAGCAATATTCATTTTGATTCGTTGCCTGATTTCGAAGGTCTCAATGCGGACAGTATTTTGAGAACCTCTATCGGTTGTATGGATTGGGTTGCCGCACATCAGGGAGGGATCCCGGTACGCACGAAATATTCTTTTGCTTTTGTGGGACACAAGAAGTCTGTTCGTGTGCTAGTGGAGCCGGATTATAAAGTCTATGGTAAACATTTTATTCATCTTCAGGCTAATCCGGCTAAAATGCCGTATGGTTATATATTAAATAATGGGGATATATATGCTTATCCGTTTACAACATCTGGTATGTTTGATTATCGGAGCTATTATAAAGGCTTGTTTTATTATCATCAGATGCAAGGGAAGGGAAATCTGTCGGATAAGTATCTGCAACAGGTTTATCGCAGGTATGTAAGATAATTAGATTAGAAAGATGCTTAGTCCCGAAAATTCTTTGTATCTTTGCGCCCGATTAAAAAGAGAACATTTACATGCGATGCCGTGAATAGCGGTCGTGTATTCTAGAACACCACGTAAAAAACAGGA
>ENA-OYHM01000187-OYHM01000187.1-human-gut-metagenome-genome-assembly--contig:-NODE-187-length-9768-cov-6.292598_pt1 | contig 9768 bp, 9 predicted proteins | sample MGYA00243762_ERZ652997 | MGnify/ENA primary metagenome ERZ652997 (study PRJEB26926, sample SAMN06165342) | human gut metagenome | biome: ENVO:00009003; feature: ENVO:2100002; material: ENVO:00002003...
AGATCCTGAGATGTCTCGTGGGCTCGGAGATGTGTATAAGAGACAGGAGGTAAAGCGTGGCAAGTATACGTCGGTGAAGGGCAAAGGGCAGAAACGCTTTATCCGGTTCCGCACGCTGGGCACCGGCTATGGCGAGGACGAGATCAAGGCGGTGCTGGAGGGCAAGGTGATGCACCGGCCGTACCAGAAGAAGCCGTCCAAAGAACAGACTTTCCAATTGCTGGTGGACATTCAGGGAAAAATGGCAGAGGGCAAAAGTTTCGGTTACAAAAAGTGGGCGACCAAGTTTAACCTGAAAGAGATGTCCAAGACTCTGCTGTTCTTGCAGGAGCAGAAGATTAACAGTGCCGAAGAACTACGGGAGCGTGCAGCGGCTGCAACGGAACGCTACCATGCCATGGGCGATTCCATCAAGGCAGCAGAAGCAAGGCTGACGGAAATTGCCGTGCTGAAAACCCACATCATCAACTATGCCAAGACTCGCCCAGTCTATGATGCCTACCGCAAGTCGGGGTACAGTAAAAAGTTTTTGGAAGTCCACCGGGAGGAGATCACCCTGCACAAGGCGGCAAAAGCGGCCTTTGATGAAGCAGGGCTGCAAAAGCTGCCGAAGGTCAAGGAATTGGATGCGGAGTTCGCAGAACTGCTGACAAAAAAGAAAGCAGCTTACCCGGACTACCGCAAGGTACGGAATGAGATGCAGGAGTTGGTTCGCGCACAGAAAAATGTAGAACGATTTTTTGCAGAGGAAAAGCCAGCACAGGAAAACGAGCAGGCTCGATAAGAAAAGATTGCCGGGAGTTGACCGAGAGTGGTCGGCTCCCGGTATTTTTTGCGTTTTGCCATCCTGTTGGCAACAACAGGGTCTATTGATTGTGTATCAGGCGCACCACAACAGGTATTCTATGGAGTGTAAACAACTCTACTGAAATGGAGCGTGCTATGAAAGAATTATTCGGGCAGCGCCTGCGGGAGCAGCGACAGAATCAGGGCTTGACAATGGAGCAACTCGCAGAAAAAGCGAATCTCTCCACCAATTTTATCGGCGCAATTGAGCGTGGACTGAAAGAGCCTAGTCTTTCTACGCTCATCAGCATTTTGAATGCGCTGGATATTCCGGCAGATGTTCTGCTCCGTGATTATGTTGGAACAGCATCTCATGTGACCGATGAAGAGATTTGCAAGCGGCTGGAAGGCTTGACCCCTATCCAGAAAAAAGCAGCACTTGACTTGCTGGACACCTATATCGCCAATCTCCCGTATCTTACAAACGAAGAATAATCTGCAAACCTTGCAAGCGTATCGGCTGGGATTTAGCCGGTACGCTTTTCTTTTGCATCACTTTCGACTATAATAATTCTTATAGGGTGTATTATGCTCTAAAGAGTTGATTTGGAGGTACCGAGATGAGAGAACAACGGTACAGTATTCTAGCAGATATTCAGGACGCAATCGAGCGCGCAAAGCAGGGCAAGCTGGCGTTGTACTGGCAGCGCACCATCCAGCGGGAATACCGATGCAAAAAAGTCACCCCTGCCGAGCAACAGGCGTATGAGCAGTTGCAGAGCATTCTTTCCGAAGTGCCACAATGGAGCGATGAAGAAGAACTGCGCCATGACATGGAGAACATCGGCGGCAGGCTCTGGTTCTGCCACTTCTGGACTGACCACAATTCCATGGTGCAGTTGACGGAAGATCGCAACGGCAGATTTCATGCTGCCTACGTTCTGGATACGGACACCTCCCCAGAGGTGCGCCGGGAGGCCGCACTACTGGCGCAGAGAGAGCTTGCGAAATGTATGCAGGAATGGGATATTTCGCTTCTGAATACGCAGGTATCTGAACAGATGAAGTACGCATCTCTTGCAGAAGCAGCATCACACCTTATGCAAGTCCTCGATGACCCGGAGAGTATCACCGGGTAAAAAGCGTCCCGCAGGGATGCGCAGCCTGCATTGAAAAATGCAGAACAAAGGGGTTTGGGGCACTCCCCAACAAGCATTTTGCAACGCAAAAAGTGTTTTTGTATAGACGAAAACATTGCTTGCCACAACAATACGACCTTTCAGTCCGTATTCAACTGCTTTCTGTTCTATCGCAATTTTCAAAAATATCAGCTCTCTCACATTCGCGGCGGCAAATCGCATATTCAAAAATCTCTTGCAGTATGGAAGCCGGAGCTGGAGCGTTACACCGGTCTGGTGCAGCAAATCAAGGAAAAGAGCAAGGAACGCAAAACATTGGTTGCCGAGAAAAAGGCATTGCCAATATACCATGTGAAACGCCACAAGGCGCTGGCTGTCCGCATTGCAGAGCTGACGGAAGATTTAGAGGAACTGCGTTCCGAAAAGGCGCTTCTTTTTCAAAAACTTGAGTATGCGGAGGATGCAGGCGCAGAGGAATTCCGCAAGGATATTGCCACCATGGAGGCTGGACTGAAAAAGCTGGAGGCGCAGGAGCAAAGATACTCTGCCGAGTTGGATAAGGCGCTGGCTGAATACGCAGAGCTGAAGGCACAGGCTTCGGATTTTGATTCGGTGGAGCTGTACCAAGCACGGCAGGTCCTCCGTCCTGCGCAGGAAAAGGCAGCGGAAAGGCAGTTGGAGGAAACCTTGCAGAAGAAGCCTTCTCTTATTATGCTGCTCAGCGCAAAGCAGGAAGTATCCAGACTGCTTGGAGAGGACACAGAAGAGCGGCAGGCACGGCAGATGGTTATTCGTCGGCAACGGTCAGACCCGCAAAAGCCCAAGCACTTCCAGCGCTAAGTGATAAAAATGCACATTTTCCCTATTGACTTTTCAACTCTAATCCGTTAGAATAATACTAACAGATTAGAATGAAAGGCCGATAGAATGAGTACACCAAAAGTTTTTGAAAGCGAATACCGTTTTTGCCTGATCCTTTGGGATCATGAACCCATCAAGAGCAGAGATTTAGCTCAACTTTGTGAAGAGCAACTAGGCTGGAAGGTTACTACCACTTACACGGTAATAAAGCGTTTGTCGGAGCGTGGCGTGATAAAGAATGAGAATACGATCGTTTCTTCGCTGGTATCCAAGGAGCAGATACAGACAGCTGAAATTGAAGAATTGGTCGAGAAGAAATTTGCCGGTTCGATTCCAGCTTTTTTGACCGCATTTACCAAAAGCCAACAGCTCACGGCAGATGAAATTCAGGAGATGCAGCAGATGATTGACCGCTTTCGGAAGGAGCATCCGGATGACTGAATTGTTTATGAAGCTGCTTAATATGAGCATCAATGCCGGATGGCTTGTTCTGGCTGTTCTTCTTGTTCGCATCATGTTCCACAAAGCTCCAAAATGGCTGTTCCCCTTATTGTGGAGCTTTGTTTGGATCCGGCTTCTCATGCCAAACGCATTGGAAAGTCGCTTGAGTGTCATTCCTGATATAAGTGGCTTTTCGGCATCCGAGCAGGGCCTGCTTTCTGCTAAAGGTTTCACTGCTCCTGTTCCTTATGTTGGAATCGTCTGGTGTACTGGTATGGCAGCAATGCTTCTGTTTGAAGCATTAAGCTATGTACATCTCCGCAGCAAAGTAAAAACTGCTGTCCGGCTCTCGTCAAACGTGTATCAAAGCGAGCATGTGAATGCTCCGTTTATTCTTGGCCTGTTTGCGCCGCGCATCTATATTCCGTTCCATATAAAGAGCAAGGAATTGGATAGCATAATTGCACATGAACGTGCGCATATAAAACGCCGCGATCATTGGCTAAAGCCCATTGCGTTCTTAATTCTTTCTCTTCATTGGTTCAATCCTTTGATTTGGATTGCGTATTATTTCCTTTGTAAAGATATTGAGTTGGCATGTGACGAATACGCTATCAAGGATATGAGTGATTCTCAGCGCGCTGCGTATTCGCAGACGTTGCTCTCCTGCACTGCAAACCAGCGTATTTTTGCGGCCTGCCCGCTGGCCTTTGGCAGTAAGAATGTGAAAACACGAATCCGTGCTGTACTTTCTTATCGAAAGCCTCATACTTGGATCATAACCGTGACCGCGATACTTGTTTTGGCAGTTGTCGCCTGTTTTATGACAAACCCGAGACAATCAAAAGAAAGTACTGCTCAGGGTAGCAACTATATTGATCTAAATCAGCCTCCAATATTGGACGTGATTCAAAATGGACAAACTATTTCGGATAGAAGTAGTAGCGAAGATCGGCAACGTGAAGTAGAGCTTGAGAGCGCTTTGTTGGGAGAAGCGATAAAGAAGCAAGAGTCTCTTACTCAAATTCAAACAACTGATTTTTACAGATGAAAAGTCCTGCGTTATCTATAGGATTGACGTCAATTTAACTGTCGATGTGGTTACATGGAAGGAGGGAAGATTCATGAAAATCATTTGAGGAAGCACATGGCCTGTCTGTTCAACGGATTCTGGCTCATGTGCTGAACCAAGAAGACATCAGACAAAAATCAGATAAAAAGGAGCGTTGTTTATGCAAAAGATCAAGTCACTGGCCGCAGTTTTTCTGGCCCTTTTTATCCTCGCAGCGATTCCGACACAGGCTTTCGCCGCTGAAACTCATGAAGAAGTTGCCACAATGCATACCCATCAGTGGCGTCTTGACCATTATGATACTACATATATTCCGATTGATGATGAAACTCATCTGAAGACTGTCTATCCCGTGTATTACTGCACTGTTTCGGGGTGCACTAATAGCTATTTGGGAAATGGTGCCTCTTCAACCGTCTCTCATACAATGAGTAGTTATTCCTACACAGGAAACAATTATCATTCCGGCAGCCTCCATTATGTCCGCTATGAGCATTCTTGTCTCCAGTGCGGGCGTACTACTGGCTATTGGGATCATTACAGCTGCCCCGGTAATGGGCATTGCATCCTGCCCCAGTCTGTTTTCCCGGTTTTGACAGATAAGTAAGTGACAGCTGAGCAGCGGCATGGGTGAATATTTCTCCCATGCCGCTGCTTGCATTATTGGAGTGCAGTTAAATGATTGTTTTCTTTTACGAAAAGGTGCGCTTAAAGCGCGGCGCTTGGCAGACGGTGAGTATTGTATTGCTGATAGCTTTCCTTTGTGCATTTTTTACTCTCTTTGATGGCTTCATTTGCCAGAAAGAACAGGATATGGAGAGCGCCTACGCAGTGATTCCCGTAACTGTCGTCGTATCCAATCTTACCGGCACGAAAACCGATGACCTGAAAATTACAGACTATATTATCAACTACTTTCTCTCTGACAAATATGCTTATGGCGGGGAGCTTCAGGAAAAAGCATTTTCCTCCTATGTGAAGGATGTTTGCCTGAAAGCATCTGTCTATTACAGCCAAGGGACGGGTTTTTCGAGTCGGCAAAAGCTGATTGGCATTACTTCTGTTGATGCCGCATCGGAATTGACACCCGTTTCAGGAAATTCGATTACTTATTTTGAAGGATACGACGAATCAATTTTTACCTCAAATAAAGCGGTGTGTCTCGTTTCAACCGCAGCGGCAGAAGAACTGTCGCAAGATACTGATAATAATGGTAATGTCATATTGACGGTTCAGATGTCGCCTGCTGCGACCGGTGAAGCGGCCACACAGATTTCGCTCGAAATTGCTGGGACGTATTCGTCGGAATCTCAAACGATCTATTGCCCATTCAGCTGCGTTGCAGCAGCACAAACAAAACTGGACGGGAAGATTACAGGGGATAGCCTGAGCGCAACAGTGCGTGATAATCATGAGCTGGACGAATTCCGGCAAATACTGATGCGTCACTTCGCAAATGTAGACCCCTCCGGGCATCAGGAAGAAATTAACAATTCTCCAGTTCTCCGATATCAGCAGTTTGCCGTAACAGTTCATGATGAAACACTCCGCGAAACACTGAATGCTTTGAATCGAAATTTGCAAACACTGTATCGACTAAAACCAATTTTTGCCTGCATAGAGGTCATGATTGGTGCTGCCGCAGGTTTTTTCTATATTCATATCCGAAGGCGGGAATTTGCCATTGCACGATCTCTTGGTACAAAACGCATTGAAACGGTCATTATGGTATTCGTCGAGATATGTCTGATGTTTTTGGTTGGCGCAGCTATTGGAACAATTCTCATCCTGTTTGTCCAAGAGACTGCCACCCAATATGCCATGGCCGCAGCACTCTTTTTTGCTATGAATGTCGGGGCAATTACAGCTTGCTTGATGGCAACTGGAAAAAGCGGAATCCGATTACTACGGGAGGTTGAGTAGCATGTCCGTATTATCTGTGCAAAGTGTTTCTTATTCATACAAAACAAAATACCAAACTGTTCAGGCTGTAAAAGACGTCTCCTGTGATTTGAGTGCTGGAACTTTTTATGCGTTAGTCGGCAAAAGTGGAAGTGGGAAGACAACGCTGCTTTCATTACTGGCAGGATTGGATACGCCGCAGAGCGGAGACATAATAGTCGGCGGCCAAAGTTTGCGGGAAATAGACGTGGATATCTACCGTCGCAAGCAGGCGTCTGTGATTTACCAAAGCTATAATTTGTTTCCACTTATGACTGTTTGTGAAAACGTCATGTACCCCTTAAAGCTGCTGAGGCATTCCGATGCCGATGCAAAAAAAGAGGCGCAGATTGCTCTTGAAAAAGTAGGTCTGGGCGAAAGCTATTGGAAGCGACTTCCTGCCATGCTGTCAGGCGGCGAACAGCAACGAGTCGCAATTGCCAGAACATTAGCCGTTCATGCGCAGATCATTCTCGCAGATGAGCCTACGGGAAATCTGGATACAGAAAACAGCACACAAATTATTCAGCTGCTTTCCAGACTGGCACATGAAGAAAACTGCTGTGTAGTGGTTGTCACACATGATCTGGAGGTAGCCAAAGCAGCGGATGTTGTATTCCGTATGGACAGCGGCAGAATCAAGGAGGAAACTGTATGACCCCTTTGAAACAGCTCTTTCGACAACCGGTTCGTTTGTTTGCAATCTTCCTGCTGGTGGGAATGGCCTCCGCTTTTATCTGCCTGAGCGCAGGCGTATTTGCATCCGCTAAAGCAACGCTCGCGCAAATTGAAGAGCGCTATGTGACCATTGGTGTCCCAACAACGGAGACAGCAGACGTGGCAACAGAGTACAACGGGCTAACGCTCCACCATGAAGAAAGTGTAATAAGTCAAGATATGTGGGCGTATATGGATCAGCTTGCTGCGGATGGAACAGTCATAAAAGGTGCGTACCAACAAAAATATATCAGTGCTTATTGCCCCTCCATTCAGAGTGTTACCAGCGGCAAGGAAGACGGCACATATGCGCCAAGCCTTGATTCTCCGTATAACAGGGCAATTATGATCGTTCGGGTTACATCGGTAGATAAAACGAATCTGCCGGAGTCTACTGAACTTGCTTCAGTATCTGTTACTGCTTCGATTGAAAACGTTGTTAAAATGCATCCGGACTATGCTGTTCGCAGCACACTGCGCCTCATCATAGGGTGCAACTCCCAGGAAGAGTTAGATGCTCTTGATATCCGTCCCGGAGGGCGGTATTTGGTCTTTGGATCAGATTACATTGACCGCGATTTGGAACTGCGTACAACGTTGGCAGGAACGCACCGATGCTCTGTGGAAGATATTGATTTGTCTAGAATATCCTATGATTTGACAGAGGACGAAAAGAAAACAGCTTCGCCAGATTTTCTGCCGATAGCAAAATATTCCTCTGGTGAAAAAACGACCATTCTAGGGCAAGACATGGTTGATGCAATAGATTCCTGCACAATGACCGTTACACATTGGCATGGCTTGTATTCTGAAACACAACTGGACTATGCAATTGACGGCTCTGAAACAGGTGTGTTGCTAAACGACCAATACCTTGATGCATACATGACCCAGTTGGAAACGGATCTGGATGTTTTTCTAAGCTCGAATGCAGGAGTGGAATGGCGAAGCGCAGTTCAAGAATTGGATACGCAATATCATACTGTCAGTGTAATTGGTACAGATCTTCTGGAAAGCATGTATTGTTTCCATCAAAAGGACTCTTTCGTAACAGAAGGACGGAGTTTTGGGGCGGACGATTATAAAAAAGGCTCTAATGTCTGCCTGATTTCTGAAACAACTGCCCTCGCAAGCGGACTCGGTATAGGGGACAGCATTGATTTGTCGTTCTATTGGGGTCCAAACCCTCTTGCTGATTTAACAGCTCCGGAATGGAAGGTACAGCCACAGCGTTTTTCCCAAAAGATTGGGGTTTCGGGTGATGCGAAAACGTATCAGATTATAGGGATTTACCGACAGTCAGACTTGTGGGATACCGCAGACTATCGCTTCCTTCCGAATACCGTCTTTGCCCCTAACACTTCTCTGCCAGAAAACTGCTATAGTAGTCGAAATGGCGTTTTCTTTACATACGTTTTGCAGAACGGAAAGGTATCTGCGCTCCAAGATGCACTGGAATCGCATGGATACCCGGCAAACATTCTGTTTTGCTTTGATAACGGGTACACCGAAATTGCTGAAACCTTGCATGGATTCTATAGCAGTGCGCAGCAGCTTCTTTTCGCTGCCTGCACAACAGCGGGCGCGGCTCTGTTCGTATTTCTTGCACTGTTTGTAAACCGTCAACGGCGGACGCTTGGCCTGATGCTTTCGCTTGGTTCCGGTAAAAGGACCGCTGTGATGTTTAGCTGGAAGATAGCTGCAATACCTATCATCCTTGCGACAATAACTGGGATCATTGTTGGAATCCTTACAATGAATGCTACGACACTAAATCTGTTTTCCTCCGTTTCAGAAGTGCTTAATACAAGTTTGAGCGGTGCAGCCACGATTGGATATAACGATATGATAACGGAAGTCGTATCAATGCCAATTGCGGTTATTGCGGCAGGTATCCTGCAACTGATTGTTTATATTGTGGCGACTTACCTGCATTTGCAGCGGTTGGCGCAACGATCCCCGCTTGAGTTAGTGCGGAAAGGCTAAGTTTCAGTATTGACAAGAAAAAGTAAACTTGATTGGTTATCAATTCCAATACTTCATTTAGAGAGCGCCCTGCCATGATTTTGTGCAGGGCGCTCTCTTATGAGGAAAATACCCTTGACAAATCTCTTCTCAGCGATATTGGGTGTCGGATTTCTCAGCGCAGGGTACGGCCTTGCATTGGACATTATGCGGGGAAAGCAGTCATTGTGGAATACCATTGGATTTTCTCCTATTGCCATGCTGACACTTCTTTGTGTTGTGGCAGGAACGATTCTGTTTATGTACTCATTCCTACCCTATGTCTGTCAGAAAATCCGGCAGAAAAAAAGCAGACTTTACCATGAAAATACCATTATTGTAGTGCCAAAGTTTATGCACCGCATCCGTTCTAATGCGAAATCACTGATTCTGCTGATCCTGCTGACAGCGGGGACGCTGGCGGTCTTTGGCTCGACGGTTCTTTCTATGTGGTATCCATACCAATCTTTCCGGCGCATTATCCCCTCTGCCATTGAATACCGAGTGACAAATGAGCAGGAAAAGGAAATCTCTTTGCAGGCTTTACAGGAGGCTTGCGACGAACAGGAATACGAAGTTTATGAAACGATTATTTTCAAAGTAAAAGCAACTTCTGATCGTCTGCCGACAGAATACAGTATCAGTGAAGATAAGGGGCGTATTCCCGGATTTGAATGTATCAGCCGGACAGACTATGCCACCCTGCTTTCTCAGCAGGGAAAGAAAACGGATATTCCAGAATTATCAGATACGGATTGCATTTTAATCAAATACCTGTCTCTTATACACATCTCCGAGCCCACGAGA
>ENA-OYHM01000189-OYHM01000189.1-human-gut-metagenome-genome-assembly--contig:-NODE-189-length-9724-cov-4.068259_pt1 | contig 9724 bp, 4 predicted proteins | sample MGYA00243762_ERZ652997 | MGnify/ENA primary metagenome ERZ652997 (study PRJEB26926, sample SAMN06165342) | human gut metagenome | biome: ENVO:00009003; feature: ENVO:2100002; material: ENVO:00002003...
AAACCCATGCGCAGACAAAGTATTTCCGCAGAGAGGAATATCTGCCTGTTAATACCATCATCGAACTGGACGATAGAGAGTTCCGTGTGGATTCGGTGGACTTTGGAAATGGAACGGTCAGTTTGCAGGACATGACCCTTGCAAAAGAAGCCCGGTATCCGATTTTCCGAACGGAACAGCTGGAGTACATTCGGCATCTGTACGAACAGGCAGATGTACCGATGGAAGAAGCGGTTGAAATCACAGTCTTTACGGCTCTGCACAATGCGGGTGTGGCCTACGAGGATTTCTCCCCGGAGCAGATGGATGTGATCTATTCGGTGGCAGAAGCAGGCGGCGAGTTGGAAGAACTGCTGAATCCTGACTTCCCGCCGGAACAGATGCAGCTGATCGCAGATGTGCAGAACCGAACGGATGCCATCAGCCGTGCAGCAGCAGAGGAAGCCCTTGAACCGCTGACCCAGCAGCCTATGACCCCGGCAGAGGTCAACCATGCACGGCGGCAGCACAATCTTCCGCTGGACAGTGGAGCAGAAACAGAACAGCCTGCACAGCCCAAACAGAAACCTATTAACTTCCGCATTACGGACGATGATCTCGGTGCAGGAGGGCCGAAAACAAAGTATAAAGCCAATGTGGAAGCCATTCGGGTGCTGCAAACGCTGGATGCAGAGCAGCGGCAGGCCACCGCAGAGGAACAGGAGATACTCTCCCGGTATGTTGGCTGGGGCGGCATTCCGCAGGCGTTCGATGAAAACAACGCGGAATGGTCGAAAGAGTATGCCGAACTGCAGTCCCTGCTCACGGCAGATGAGTATAAGGAAGCCCGCGCCAGTACCCTGAATGCGTTTTACACTTCCCCTACGGTCATCAAGGCAATGTATGAAGCCCTGGGCAATATGGGATTGTCCAAAGGCAACGTGCTGGAACCATCCTGTGGTGTCGGCAATTTCATGGGTCTGGTGCCGGACAGCATGGAGAAGATTCGGATGTATGGTGTGGAGCTGGACAGCATTTCGGGCCGCATTGCACAGCAGTTGTACCAGAAAAACAAGATTGCGGTGCAGGGCTTTGAAACAATGCAGTTCCCGGACAGCTTCTTTGACTGTGTTGTGGGTAACGTACCGTTCGGCAATTACAAAGTATCGGATAAGCGGTATGACCGCCACAATTTTCTCATCCACGATTATTTTATCGCCAAGAGCCTTGACCTTGTGCGTCCGGGTGGTGTGGTGGCGGTGGTAACGTCCAGCGGTACGATGGATAAGAAGGATTCCTCTGTCCGTGAGTACCTTGCCAACCGCGCCGATCTGGTAGGTGCGATTCGACTGCCGAACAATGCGTTTCAGCGCAATGCCAACACGGGCGTGGTTGCTGACATTCTGTTCCTGCAGAAGCGTGACCGCGCTGCGGTGGAGCGGGCTGACTGGGTAGACCTTGGCGAAACACCGGAAGGCTACTCCATCAACCAGTATTTTGTGCAGCATCCTGAGATGGTGCTGGGGGAGATCACCACGGAAAGCACCCAGTACGGCAAGCAGGAAACTACGGTCAAACCCATCGAGGGCGCAGACCTTGCGGAGCAGCTCAGCGGCGCAATTCGGAATATCCGTGGAACCTACGCGGAAGCGGAGCTGCCCGATCTGGGCGAGGATGAGACCATCGTGGAGACCATCCCGGCAGACCCGAATGTGCGGAATTTCTCCTACACCGTGGTGGACGGGGAGCTGTACTACCGTCAGAACAGCATCATGACCAAGCCTGACTTCAACGCCACCGCAAAGGAGCGTGCCAAGGGCATGGTGGAGCTGCGGGACTGCGTGCAGAAGCTCATCTCTCAGCAGATGGACGGCTTTATTTCGGATGAAACCATCCGGCAGACGCAGGCGGAGCTGAACACCCTATACGACGGCTTCACAGCAAAGTATGGGCTTATTAACTCCCGCGCCAACGCCCTGGCCTTTGCCGAGGACAGCTCCTACTATCTGCTCTGCTCTCTGGAGGAGCTGGACGAGGACAAAAACCTCAAGCGCAAGGCAGATATGTTCACCAGGCGAACCATACGGGCGCACGAGGCCGTGACCAGCGTGGACACCGCTTCGGAGGCGCTGGCGCTGTCCATCTCCGAAAAAGCCTGCGTGGATATGGCGTATATGGCGCAGCTCACCGGCAAAAGCCAGGATGAACTGATCAACGAGCTGAACGGCGTTATCTTCCTCGACCCTGTGCGCGGGGAGTGGCAGACAGCGGACGAATACCTCTCCGGCAACGTCCGGCAGAAGCTGCGGGAGGCGGAGCAGGCGGCGCAGGACAGCCCCGGCTATCTGCCCAACGTGGAAGCACTGCGACAGGCGCAGCCCAGGGATCTGGACGCAAGTGAAATCGAGGTGCGGCTGGGCGCAACGTGGATCGACCCCTCGTATATCCGGGAGTTCATGTGGGAGACCTTCGAGACCCCCTTCTACCAGCAGCGCATGATCGACGTGACCTATTCCGCCTTCACCGCCGAATGGAACATCAGGAACAAGAACGCGGTCAGTTACAGCAATATTGCCGCATATATGACCTACGGCACGGAGCGCGCAAACGCCTATAAGATTCTTGAAGATACCCTGAATCTGCGCGACGTGCGCATCTACGATACCAAGCACGATGCGGACGGCAGGGAGCGGCGCGTGCTCAACTCCAAGGAAACCACCCTCGCCCAGCAAAAGCAGCAGGCCATTCGGGACGCTTTCCGGGACTGGATATGGCGCGACCCCGACAGGCGGCACACCCTGGTCGCAAGGTATAACGAACTGTTCAATTCCACCAGACCCCGCGAATATGACGGCAGCCACATCACCTTTGCGGGCATGAACCCGGAGATCCGGCTGCGGGAGCATCAGTTAAACGCGGTCGCCCATGTGCTCTACGGCGGCAACACCCTTCTTGCCCACGAGGTGGGCGCGGGCAAGACCTTCGAGATGGTAGCCGCTGCCATGGAATCCAAACGGCTGGGGCTGTGCCACAAGTCCCTGTTTGCCGTTCCCAACCACCTGACGGAGCAGTGGTCTGGCGAGTTCCTGCGGCTGTACCCCTCCGCCAACATCCTCGTGGCTACGAAAAAGGACTTTGAGCCGAAGAACCGCAAGAAGTTCTGCGCCCGCATCGCCACGGGCGAATACGACGCCGTTATCATCGGCCACTCGCAGTTTGAGAAGATACCCGTCTCCATGGAGCGTCAGCAGCGGCTTTTGGCGGAGCAGATCTTCGAGGTGGAGGAAGGTCTGCGGGAGCTGAAAAGCCAGCGGGCAGAGCGGTTCACCATTAAGTCTCTGGAGCGCACCAAGCGCGGCCTTGAAGCCAAGCTCAAAAAGCTCCAGTACAGCTCCCGAAAGGACGATGTTGTGACCTTTGAGCAGCTGGGCGTAGACCGCCTGTATGTGGACGAGGCGCACAACTATAAAAATCTGTTTCTTTACACCAAGATGCGCAACGTGGCGGGGCTGTCCGCCACCGATGCCCAGAAATCCTCGGATATGCTGCTCAAGTGCCGGTATATCGACGAGATCACCGATAGCCGGGGCGTGGTATTCGCCACGGGCACGCCCGTCTCAAATTCCATGACCGAATTGTACACCATGATGCGCTATCTCCAGCACGACGCCATTCGCGGCAAGGGGCTTGCCCACTTCGACTGCTGGGCTTCCACCTTCGGAGAGACGCAGACCGCCATTGAGCTGGCTCCCGAGGGTACGGGCTACCGGGCGAGGACGCGCTTTGCCAAGTTCTTTAATCTCCCTGAGCTCATGACCCTGTTCAAGGAGGCGGCGGATATCAAGACCTCCGATCAGCTCAACCTGCCTACGCCCACGCCCATCTATCACAACGAGGTGGCGCAGCCCACGGAGATACAGAAGCAGATGGTGCAGGAGCTGTCCGAGCGCGCCGCAAGGGTACACGCCCAGCTTGTTGACCCCGGCACGGACAATATGCTCAAGATCACCTCGGACGGGCGCAAGCTGGGGCTTGACCAGCGCATCATCAACCCCGACCTGCCGGACGATCCGAACAGCAAGGTCAATCGCTGCGTGGACAACATCCACCGCATCTGGCAGGACGGGCAGGCGGACAGGCTGACCCAGCTCGTGTTCTGCGATTTGTCCACCCCAAAAACCGGCGCGCCCGGGGCGAAGGCGGCAAAGACGGCGGGCGGGAACCTGGACAGCCCGGAGCTTCACGCGCTGGAAGCTGTCATTGGGCAAGATGCAGCCGAAGAACAGGCGTTCACGATTTACGACGACATCCGGGAAAAGCTCGTCGCCAGAGGAATCCCCCGCGAGCAGATCGCATTCATCCATGAAGCCAACACCGAGACGCGGAAGAAGGAACTGTTTGCAAAGGTGCGCTCCGGTCAGGTGCGTGTGCTCATGGGAAGCACCTTCAAAATGGGCGCGGGCATGAACGTGCAGGACAGGCTTGTGGCGCTCCATGACCTCGACTGCCCGTGGCGGCCGGGCGATCTGGAGCAGCGCAGCGGGCGCATCATCCGTCAGGGCAACCGCAACAAAGAAGTGCATATCTACCGCTACGTCACGGAATCCACCTTCGACGCCTACCTCTGGCAGACGGTAGAAAATAAGCAGAAGTTCATCTCCCAGATCATGACCTCAAAATCCCCTGTCCGCTCCTGCGAGGATGTGGACGAGACCGCTCTTTCCTATGCGGAGATCAAGGCGCTGTGCGCCGGAGACAAGAGAATTAAAGAGAAGATGGACTTGGATGTGGACGTTGCCCGTCTGAAGCTCATGAAGGCCAGCCATCAGAGCCAGCAGTTCCGTCTGGAGGACAATCTGCTCAGGCATTTCCCCGAACAGATCCGGCAGAACGAGAGCTTCGTGGAGGGCTTCACCGCCGATATGCAGACGCTCGCCGGGCATCCGCACCCCGTGGACGGCTTTGCGGGTATGGAGGTCAAGGGCGACCTTCTCACCGACAAGGACAACGCAGGCGCTGCCATTCTGGAAGCCTTCAAGGACGCAAAGGGCATGGAGCCCGTTCCCATCGGCAGCTACCGGGGCTTTGCCATGTCCCTGACCGTGGAGGACTTCGGGCGGGACTTTATTCTCACCCTCAGGGGCAAAATGAACCACCGCGTGACGCTGGGCAAGGACGCGCGGGGCAACCTCACCCGCATTGACAACGCCCTGAACGCCATGCCGGACAGATTGCAGAATGTCCGAAACACGCTGGACGCGCTCACCGCGCAGATGAAAACTGCAAAGGCGGAGCTGGGCAAGCCCTTCCCCCAGGAGGATGAGCTGCGGACAAAATCCGCGCGGCTTGCGGAGCTGAACGCCGAGCTGAACATCGACGACCGCACGCCCATGGAGCAGATGGCGGAGGACGCGCCCGCCGTGCAGAGCGCAAAGGCGGAGCGTCCCTCCGTGCTGGCAAAGCTGAAAGCGCCGCTGTCCCAGCCCTGCGCCGAGGACAAAATCAGGCACAGGGGCAAGGAGGAACGATAAAAACCAGCGGCTCCGACGAAGAACGGATTTTGTCGGAGCCGCTTCACTACAGCTTAATGAAAGGAAGGATGCACCAATATGAAGGATATTCCCGTTTACAGATTTCCCGCCGAGCACGCCCGTGAAAACGGCGAGCTGGAGCTTTACCGCGCCTCCAATAAGGCCAGCGCCGCCTGCAAGGAGGCCATTGAGAAGGCGATCTCCGAGCATTATTGCGATAACGTCCTGCACAGGGAAGCCGTCGCGCAGGTGGCGGAGCAGTTCGGGCATGAGCGCATTTTATATGTACTGGCGATTACCATCCGGCAGAAGGATTGGGACGGGCGGTTCTCAGCGGACAACAAACAATGGGCAAAGACCGTTCCCATTGCGGAGAACCCCGACGCATGGGGGACGGATCGGAACTGCTATCTGGCGGTGAACAGCCACAGCGGGCTGGTTGATTTGTTTACCAAGCTGGCGCGGGAGGACGCAAGGGCGCATGAGCGCAAGCCCTCGGTGCTCGGCAGACTGAAAAACAGACCGCCCGAAGCGGCGGCGGAGGCAGTCAAAAAGACAAAGGAGCCGTCCCTGTGAGCGCGCAGTTCATGCGCCGGAGCATCCGCATCTCCGTTCGCCTGACGGAGGAAGAGCACCGGCTGCTAAAGGAAAAGATGGCGCGGATCGGCGTTACCAATCAGGAGGCGTTCCTGCGGAAGATGGCGCTGGACGGACTGGTGATCAAGCTGGATTTGCCGGAGCTGAAGCAGATGATTTCGCTCCTGCGCTACACGAGCAACAACATCAACCAGATTGCCAAGCGGCTCAACGAGAGCGGCAGAGCCTACGACACCGACCTTGCGGAGATTCTGGAAAAGCAGAAGCAGCTATGGGAACTTGCCAACAAAATTCTTATGAAGCTGTCCACCATTCAGTGAGCAGGCAGAAATATACGATAAGCCCATGCTGCCGGCATCCTTGTTTTAGGGCAGCTCTTTCTGTATAATGAAATCAAAAAGGACGGAAAACGACTATGAAATTCATTTTGAAACTGCTGCTTGCGCCCCTTATGCTGATCTTGTGGATCGTGGAATGGGCGCTCAAGGCTTCCGCCGTGGTCTGTGTCATCGCCTCCGCCCTGTTTCTGCTTTCAGGCTTCTTTTACTTTGTGGACGGCAACGTGCAGAACGGCTGCATCTGTCTGGGCATTGCGTTTCTGCTCTCCCCCTACGGACTGCACTATTTGGCGGTGAAGCTCACAGCGCGGTTTATCGGTATGAGAATGCTGCTCAAGGAGCGAATCTACGGATAAACGGAATATGCGGAATGTGAAAAGGCGCAGGCTCCCTCCTGCGTCTTTTTCCATGGAGGGAATATGGCGACCACACGAATCATACCCATGCACTTAAACAAGGGCAAGACGCTGGCGCAGTGCCTTGCCGACCGGACGGAGTACGGCATGAATCCGGATAAGACCGAGGGCGGCGCGCTGATCTCCGCGTTCGTCTGCGAGCCGGAGACCGCCGTTTCCGAATTTGCCCTGTCCAAGCGGGAGTACCGGGAGCTGACCGGACGGGTGCAGGAAAGCGACGTCATCGCCTATCAGGTACGGCAGTCCTTTAAGCCGGGAGAGGTTACGCCGGAGGAGGCCAACCGCATCGGCTACGAATTTGCCAAACGCTTCCTAAAGGGTCGGCACGCTTTTCTCGTCTGCACCCACACCGACAAAAAGCACATTCATAACCACATCTACTGGAACTCCACGGCTCTGGACTGTACGAAAAAGTTCAAGAACTTCATCGGGAGCTACCGCGCCGTCCGCAGGCTGTCCGACCTGATCTGCGCCGAGCACCGGCTGTCCGTGGTGGAGAATCCGCAGAGGCACGGGCTGAGCTACAACAAATGGCGCGGCGGTCACGACAAGCTCTCCAACCGCGATCTTCTGCGCATGGCGATAGACGCTGCGCTTGAAAAGCAGCCCAAGGACTTCGACGTGCTTTTAGCCCTTTTGAAATCCTCCGGCTATTCCGTTGCCCGAAAGGGCAGGCTGTCGCTGCGGCACGAAAACCAGAAACAGAGCATCCGCCTGGAGTCCCTGGGCGAGGGATATTCCGAACAGGAGCTGCGCGCCGTCCTTGCGGGAAGCAGGACGCACAAGCCCTTTGTCAGGAAAAAATATCCGAAGCGCAGGGAGCGCGCCACGCTGATTTCCGACATTGAGGCGAAGCTCAACGCAGGAAAAGGATACCGCTACGATCAGGCGATGAAGGTGGTAAAGCTCAAGCAGATGGCAAAGACGCTGGTGTATTTGGAGGAAAAGGGCTTTGCCGATTTCGACGCACTTGTCAATGCCGCCGCCGATGCGGAGAAGCGGTTCTATGCTTTGAAGGCGGCCATAAAGGCGGCGGAAGCGCGTATGGGCGAGATACAGACCCTGCGGACGCACATCATGAACTATTCGAGGACGCGCAGCGTTTACACCGGCTACCGCAAGGCGGGGTACTCGAAAAAATACCTTGCGGAGCATGAGGGGGATATCCTCATCCACAAGGCGGCGAAGAAAGCCTTTGATGCGTTCGGTCTGAAAAAGCTGCCCACGGTCAGGAGCCTGAACGAAGAATTTGCAAGGCTGCTGGCAGAGAAAAAGGCGGCCTACGCCGAGTACCACCGGGCGCAGGAGCAGATGCGGGAGCTGCTGATTCACAAGGCCAACGCCGCCTATCTGCTGGGGCTGGACGAGCAGAACCGGCAGACCACCGAGCGGCAGCGCGAGGAAAAATAGCGATGGCACATCGCGCAGCCACAGATGAAATCTGTGTTGCAGGGGGTATGGGGAACGCCCCATCAAGCAAAAGGCGGGGACTCGTCAGAGTCTCCGCCTGATGTCTTTTGGCTCCAAAAGACCTTGCTTGCCACGTTTGTCGGGAACCTCACATTACTCGGGGAGAGCGTTGTTCCCTGTTTGCAAGATCTACGGAGCAATGAAAGAAATCAAATAGAGGTTGACCTTGACCAATACTATCCTGTTTACCGCGCAAGATCGAAGTCGATAATCAAACCAAGCCAAGTGCGATACGTACTACCATGACTGCATCTGCGATCTTGATAACTCCGTCACCGTCTACATCGCCGCAGAGAATCTGCTCAGGGGTGAATTCAATCAGGCCAAGAGCACAACGCATAATCAGAACAGCATCCGAAACCCTGACAACTCCGTCACCGTCCACATCTCCTATGCCGCCGGGAGTTGAGGCGGTAAACCTCGCAATAAAATCATACGGGTAATAACATTCTTCTCTGTCAATTACGAGTTCTGCTTCTGTAGAAATCAATGTGCCATCTGTGGCATACCAGCCACAGAATGTGCTGCCCGGAGCAGGAACAGCGGAAATAGCAGGAACAAGGTATTCACCAGGAATCACAGTCTTTACCCCTATAAATCCCGGTCCCTCCGCACTGACCGTGTCGATATCGATACGGTTGTTTGTCAAATCCAGGAACGTAATATAGTTGTCTTCACATTCGAGACGATAAACCGATGTGTTCTCGCTCAAGTCCAACTCCGTTAATTGGTTTCCGGAGCAGTGGAGCTCTGTGAGAGAAGTGTTTGCGCTCACATCAATCGCTGTCAATTGATTTTCGCTGCACCGAAGTGCCTCAAGTTCTGAATTTGCAGTCAGATCCAACTCTGTTATCCGGTTCCCGGAACAGTACAGCCATCTGAGGAAAGTATTCCCACTCAAATCCAGCTCCGTCAGTTGGTTTTCGGAACAGTCCAATCCGTCAAGATCAGTACATCCGCTAATGTCAATTCTCACTAATTCGTTTCCGAAGCAGTACAGCTCGTAAAGCCAAGTATTTTCACTGACGTCAAGCTCCGTCAGCTGATTTCCGTAGCAACGCAATGTATACAGTTCAGTATTCGTGCTGACATTAAGCTCGGTTAATTTGTTGTTGGAGCAATCTATATCCGTAAGTGCTGTACAACCACTGACATTGATCTCCGTCAGCTGGTTTTCGGAACAATCCAATCTGTCAAGACCAGTGCATCCGCTCACATCAAGGTTACCCATCATGCCCAAGCTGGAAGAACCAATTCTAATTTCGCAAATACGATATTCATCGTCATCGACTGTCCATTCGACACCGATTTCACTGCCATCAGCTTCCCACCAAGTTCCGGGATCCGTAGGATCATAATTCTCACTCAGCTTCTCGCCGTTCCTAACACCGTT
>ENA-OYHM01000202-OYHM01000202.1-human-gut-metagenome-genome-assembly--contig:-NODE-202-length-9455-cov-4.017447_pt1 | contig 9455 bp, 9 predicted proteins | sample MGYA00243762_ERZ652997 | MGnify/ENA primary metagenome ERZ652997 (study PRJEB26926, sample SAMN06165342) | human gut metagenome | biome: ENVO:00009003; feature: ENVO:2100002; material: ENVO:00002003...
TCTTAGCAAAGGTATTCAGCAGGCTGAAAGGATTGTACATGCCTACCGACTTATAGCAGAAATGATAACCGTCGTAGTTTTCCTTCAGCAGTTCACAAGCTTTGGCATAATCCACGTCCAGTGCATCGGCAAGGGCATGAATGTCCTCGTCAAAATACTGATGAAGTTCAGCATCACTGATACCGCAGAGTTCAGCATAGCGATTGTCCATGGAGATGTCCATCAGGTTATTCAAATCACTGAACACACTCACCTTGCTGAACTTCGTCACGCCCGTCAGCATAGCAAAATGAATGGAGCCGTCGCACGACTTGAGCGCGCCATAGAATGCTTTGAGCGTATTACGGAATTTTGTCTGCAGTTCCGGATTCGTGATGGCCTGAAGCATGGGCTTGTCGTACTCATCTATCAGAATCACCACCTTTTGTCCCATTTTCTTCGCAGCCCGACGAATAACTCCTTCGAAACGGGTCGCCACGGAATACTCATCCGGGTTATGGCCATACTCTGCTTCCCACTGCTTCAGCGTCAGTTCCAGCTTGTTTTCCAGACTTGCTTCCGTATCATACTTTTCCGTATTCAAATCCATGTGAAGCACCGGATGCACCGTCCAATCCTTTTCCAGACTTTCCATGGCAAGCCCTTTGAACAGCTCACGCTTTCCCAGGAAATAAGCCTCCAATGTAGAAATCATCAGACTCTTACCGAACCGTCGGGGACGGCTCAGGAAATAATACTTCCCTGTCTGTACCAGATTATATAAAAGCAAAGTCTTGTCTACATAAATATATCCCCTGCTGCGGAGATCTTCGAAATTCTGTATGCCTACCGGATAAAGTCTGTTCATGGCCGTATCGTTTTAATCCTTTCGTACACACAAAGGTAAGATTTATCTGCCGCAATTCCTAATCTGGCAGGCTGAAATCAAGGCGGCAATAGATTCCGGATGAGATTTATAGTCCCAAACAAAAAATTCCTTACCTTTGGACTAAACAACATAATATGCCATAAAACTTAAACTCTATAGTATATGAAAGCCAAACACATCGCATTCCTTTCACTCAGTGTGCTTGCAGGAACATTTGCCTCATGCACCGGCTCACACGAAATAAAGATTACAGGCTCGGTAAAAAATTTAGACGGAGGCACAATTATCTATCAGAAATCCATCGACGGAATGTTTAATTCGCAATCTCAGGATACACTGAAGCTGAATACGGACAGCACGTTCAGTCTCACACTCCCCAGCAACGGATACGAACAGATACGCCTGTTCCTGTGGGGAAAGCGTTATTTAGGTTCCTTCATTGCTGACGGCGGTAACTATCGCCTGCAAATTGATGCCGCAGCCACGCATCCCATCTCCATTCTGGAAGGCAAGAATGAAAAAAACATGGAGGTATCAAGACTAATGGATGAACTGGGCCAAGACGTGTTTGATGTGCTTTCAAGAAAAGGCGACAAGTGGGGTATTACCCAAGATACCATAGCTACTTCAGTCAGCAAAAAGTTGCAAGATGCGGTATTAGCCTTAGATGAGAAGATGAAAGGTGTGGATGAGGATTTATATGAAAAAGCCTGCCAAAATACACGCATACAGACGATGTGGGCCTTCCAGAACCAGCTTTTCGGCATTGCCTACCGCTATTCTGAAGCCACCAAGCAAAGCTGGCTCAAGGAATGGGAAAAGATGATGGAATTCTGTCGGATAAATCACCCGGCCAGCACTTTCTCGCCCGCTTTCCATGAAGTAGTCTATAACAATGCCGGCATTACTTACTACACTAAAAAAGAACCGGTAGACGAAGACTTGAAGAAAAATCCCAATAAGTTGATTTTCTATTACATTGAAAAGAACCTTACGGGTCAGGCACAGGAATCGGCCATGGCACTGCTTTTCCTGAGGGACGCAAACGAGGAAAAATACGACCCAGAAATACTTCCGCTGGAAGAACGATTCAAGCAACTGTATCCACATAGCAAATGGCAGCCGCTGATAAATGAGGCCATTGCCAAGAACAAGGCGTTCAATCAAGCTAAAATACCCGACTACATCCACTTCCCTAATATAGACAACGCCAAGACATTCAAAGACATTACCGACTTATATAAAGGAAAGGTTATTTTCATGGATATATGGGCAACTTGGTGCGGTCCCTGTCGTGCTTCTTTCGCCTATGTAAAACCTTTACAGGAGTATGCCAAAGCGAACGACATCGTACTGCTGTATCTCTCCATCGACCGCCTGGAAGAAGATGCCAAATGGCGCAAGATGGCATCACATTATGACCTGATGGGCGAGCATGTACGCGTGCAGGAAGCGTTTAAGGATGAAATATACACAACCTTCGGCAACGCACAAAAAGCACTTTCCATTCCTCGTTGCGTGATTATCGGGAAGGATGGAGAAATCAAATTCAAATCGGCAGCTTCTCCAGAAGATATGGAAAAACTAAAATCTCAATTGAAAGAGGCAGCGCAGACAGGAGCATAACCCCTATTGCTACTGAAACTCCTAATGCATAGAAAAAGAGGCTGTCTCAAAATGTACTGCACCCCAAAAGTTTTGTGTCTAACTTTTGGGGTGCAGTACATTTTGAGACAGCCTCCTATATTTTACTTCAATGCTTTCCCATCGGAGAAGGCATTACCCACCTTCTCTCCTATCACCAGATAGTGATGATGAATCGGGTCATACGTAATCGGTTTCAGACGGGCAGGGTCAATCTGTCCGTTTTCATCCAAAATCTCTTCTGCTGCCGACACGTTGACAATACGGCCTACCAGATGATTGCTCTCCTGATCGTATGAAACCAGCTCACATTCCAGTGTCATGAGTAGTTCCTCAATGACCGGCGCATTCACAAACTCCGATTTTACGGCATGGAAACCGGCTTTGGCAAATTTATCCGGCTCTTTCTTTCCCGAGACAAGCCCTACATAATCGCAGGCTGCCACATGGTCGGCTGTAGCCATGCTCACGGTAAAGGCTTTCGTGCCCAGAATATTCTGGGTCGTCTTGTGTCCTTCGGCCAGGCAGATGCCCACCATGTCATCCGTATAGATTCCTCCCCACGCCGCATTCATGGCGTTGGGGTTTCCATTCTCGTCGTACGCTGCCACAATAAATACGGGCATCGGGTACAACCATGTTTTTACTCCAAAATTCTTTCGCATAGTCTGTATATTTTAAAACAACATTTATTCAGATTCTCATTATTCCCATAATTTCTGCCAGCAATTTTCTGAATCATGATCCAAACTGCAAACGTAGGCAGAATGTAATGGCGTTTCTGACTCTCCTTCCCCTTTCAACCACTTCAGTTTCAAGTTTACAGTACAATTATCCGATAATTCTTTTGTCCTTTTCCAATCGTTGAGGTACCATTCATTACTAGTAAGAATCAAGTCAGCTACTTCCTGTCGCGAAAGGATAAAGTAATAAAATTCCATATCAAGCCCTTCGCCGATAACCTGAACGAATACCCATGGTCCTTTAATCTTTTCCAACAAGGTATCCACCTTCTGAATCGTACATCCTACATTAAAATTAGGATTCTGCCCCAGTTGAGTCTTGACCTGAACAAGGGATATTTCATCTGTTTCGGGATTTATGCACACCAAATCTATGGATTCAAAATTCGTAATAGAAGCATTAGCATTCAACACATTCCATCCCTGTTGCATCAATTTCACTGAAACCATCTGTTCTCCAATGGCTCCTATTAAAGATTTCTTCATAATTCCTTTTCAGATTCTCAGTACAAATACCTGTCCCGCAAATATTCTTTCCACTTTCTGTCTTTCTCGCAAGAGAAAAACACATAATGTCCCATTGCTTCAAACAGTCGCTCATAAGTAAGAGGAAGAAAGGTGCTCTGGCCTTTCTCTGTCAACAAACGCTCGTATTCAGGAAGCACCTTCTCATAGTGTTTGTTCCCGGAAGGATACAAATGCACCGACAAGAAATGTTGGATGTCTGAATGCTGTAGCATCGACATGCCAAGCATGTGATTACGCCACAACTGACGGTAATCATCTTCTATCAGAATCTTTGGAAAAGCCTCTTCGTCAGTAGCAGCCAAAACCGTATGATAGCATCCGCTCTGAAGAGTAACACGAAGGTATTCTTCGCTTAATTTTTCTCGAGTATGTTTGTATTCAGACGAGCCAAACTGCAACTTATAAGCCATTTCCGTGTATTTTACTTCTATACCGATTCCACAGAAAGCATCCGAATTATCCTTGTACGCAATATAACAGTCAAACGAGGTACCGTCATTCAAATAGCGCCATCCATCTGTAGTGTCTGCAGAAGAAGGAGCATATTCAACCCGGATACAGGTCACCTCCTTCACTTCCAGCCCTGTCAGTTCCCTCAAGAGTTCACCACACGCTTCTTTCGCACGAGAAGTAAGTCCCATCGGGAAAAACAAGTTCCACGGAATATGTTCACTACGGAGTAAGTTAGCCCATAACGGCTGTCTGTACGCCCCTATGGCAGACAAGATTTCTTTCCGGAAACCTTCGTAGAAATTCAATCCTTTCCGGGCATCCTTTTCCTGAAGCACATTGCCATAATAGTTCTTCGTACCATCCTGCCTGTTCAATGAATTGGCCTCACATCCCACCTGCAAACAATTCCGACGGAAATCAGATTGTTTGGTCCGAGCAATACGCTGCCAGTCCGTGTCTCCTGCATAAAGCTCGACTTTTTCAGTTATCGCCACCTTAATCACCCCATCCAGACGATTCTCGAAAATGCGGTAAGCTTCTTCTATCTCATTAAGCGGGAAGCGGTGTGTAATGAGCGGCGTAGTGTCAATCTTTCCCTCCGCTATCAACCGGAGGATTTCAGCACAGTCACAACCATCTACTCCGCCTGTCTTGAAAGTTAGGTTCTTGCCGTACATGTCGGGCAAAGGAAGTACCTGCGGATGGTCGTACAAGGCCACGACGGTCACAATGGCATTCGGACGGGCGCACTCCCATGCCAGCCGGAAGGTATCATCAGCTCCGGCCACTTCAATAACTACGTCGGCTCCTCCATGCGCGCTGTGGGCTTTCACAAACTCCTGACACTGTTCCGGTGTAGTGACCAGAGCTTCGGGATAATGGGTCTGTACAAAACGGATACGCTCTTCCGAATTCTCACATACAATGAGACGGCGCGGATGTTTCAGCCGGGCACAAAGCAACGTACAGATTCCCGTAGGTCCGGCTCCAATCAGCAGCACCGTATCTTCGGGTGTGATTTCCGAGATACGGGCAGCCCAGAAACCAGTGGCCAGAATGTCACCCACGAAAAGTGCCTGCTCATCCGTCACTCCAGCGGGAATACGGTTCAATCCCTGGTCGGCATGCGGCACCCGCACGTATTCCGCCTGTCCGCCGTCGATGCGGCAACCCAGTGCCCATCCTCCGTCGGGGTCCTCACAATTGTTTACATATCCGTGCTGACAGAAAAAACATTCCCCACAGAAGGTCTCCACGTTGACCGTCACCCGGTCACCCGGCTTCACGGTAGTGACCTCCGCTCCTACTTGTTCCACGATGCCCACCATCTCATGCCCCACCGTAATACCCGGTACAGCACGCGGCACACTGCCGTGCTTGATGTGTAAATCGCTGGTGCAGATACTTCCCAACGTGACGCGCACCAGGGCGTCTTTCGGGTCTTTCAGTTCGGGCACAGGCTTCTCTATCAGTGAGAAACGGCCGTGCTCCATATACGTATAAGCTAACATATTCTTCCGTATTAATCGATTACTTCTATCAGGAAACTCACCGGACGGAAACCGTCGTTGCACGAAATCATAGCCGAACGTTCGTTCTTCATCCAGCCGTCATAAAAATTGCTTCCCCCATGAGCCAGTGCCATCACGAAAGGCGACATGCTCTGCCATGCACTCTCACAAAGTCCCTCAGGCTTCTCCCAGCCATTAGCAATGAACACCTGCCCTTCTTCCATGTCACACGCATGTTCGATGGGATTCTCATACTTCTCCATTAAATCCCGGTAACACGCCTTTCGCATTACGGTTATTCGGATTTTCTTCATGCCTTTTCCTCCTTTCACTCATAAAAATACGCCTTCAGCACTTCTCCGAACACCTCTCCCGGTGCAATCTTATCAAACAGCTTCATCGAAGTATGCAGTTTCAATACATCCACCTCCGACCCCATCAGTTCCCGCACCGTACGATGGCCACGATGACCTAACAAGGCATGGGAGATTTCCCGCAGGCGGACACCCAATACAGGATGTGCCAGATAAGCCCGGGCCTCTTCTTCCCCGTCCAGTCCATAAAACTCCGAGTTGTAACTATAGCCCAGCCCCTTCTGCTGAGGGAAGATATACCAAATCCAATGGCTGCGCTTACCTCCATTTCTGATTTCCTTCAATGCCACAGGATACACGCCTTCCTGCGCATCCAGAAACCGTTGCAGATTAAACTTCGTGTGCGACATATTCCTTCATTTTTTATCTTTACTCAAATGTAAGGATAATCCCTTAATGAGCCAACGGTCGCGAGGAGAATTATTTTTGCCACAAGAACGATTTTCCTCCCTAATTCTTCGTTAATTAAAGAGTTATGCTTATATTTGTTCCGAAAATGCGCACAAGGCGGTTTTCATCGCACATTGATTTAGATACAACAAATGATCGTTAAAGATGTCACACACAAAGTTTTCGTTACGTTCCGCTGAGGTCCTGACCGGATTTTTCTCAGCATAGGAATCGAATGAATTATTGCTTCCGACAAGGAGGCCGGGATTGTTGTGCTCTTTGACGTACTAGCCGCGCACCTCTCTTTCGATGGGGAAACGAGAGGGAATTTACGCTGCTACGGACCTTCAGTGTCCGTAAGCTTCTATCTTTATCTATTTCTATTTTCTCATTTTAAAATTCGTTTGTTGTATATGAAAAATGTTATGTTACGTGCTACACGCACCTTTATTGAAGATCTCTGTGCTCCCGAATATGCTCACAACCACCTCGCCGTGGAAATCTCTCATCCCGATGGTTTTACCGATGCCCAGGAACTTTCTATCCGGGTGTATTCCTGCGAATACCGCCTGTTGGGCTGTGATACCCGTTCACTGAAAGGGAAAAGTCCCGAAAAGTACGGTTCGACATCCTCTCTGAAGAAGAATGGGAAGCCGGACTCTACCGTATCTATGTCTACCGCAACGGACGCCCGGTGGGATGGACACTCTTAGAACTCTATTCCGGCTACGAATGCTGGGACAAGACCGAGGTGGAGGATTTCCAGACCCGCCCTGAAGAAAAATACTTTGCCGAGACCTTCTGTTTCCTGCCCTTGTTCTCCTGGATGCACCAGGAACAATGTGACTCGAACCTCATCCGGCAGTTCCTCGAAACATTGTATGCGCTCGACAGCCATCAGCTTGCCGTACCTCACCTGCTTGTTTCAGGCAATCAGGCTCGCAAATATGCCGCCCGCCTGCTGGCCCTTCATTTTTGTGAAAAGCAAACCGCTCTTTGCAACCATTTCTCCCTACAAGAATTGCTGGAGGATTCCCTGCAATGGAAAGTCCTACAAGAGAAGATGGACACCCGAAAAGTGGTGCTGGTGGAAGTGCCCTACAAGGAGTACACCCGACAGGAATCCAACCTGCTCGACCTGTTAGGAAACCTGATGGAACAGAAAGTTTCTTCTGGCCCTATCTTCATCTTCTACGGCACAATGGACAGTACCTATCAGTTGCGCAGATGCAGCACAGCAATGAGCCGCATCTTTACGGAAGAGAACACCATCTATACACCCGACAAGGCGGAAACCGATGACCCAAGCGAAGCCTTTCCGGTAGATGATCTTCCTTTACCGTTTGATGAAGAACAGCCGCTTCCGCATACCGAAGAAGATAGTCCCCTGCCCGAAGACAACATGCCATCGGATGCCGAACAAGCCCTGCAGGAGATGGTAGGACTGACCCGCCTGAAGGAAGACTTGCAGGAGGCCCGGATGATGGCCGCCTTCATGAAGCGGCGTATGGAATTAGGGCTCGACACGGAACTGGACAACCGCCACCACATGCTGTTCTTAGGCAATCCCGGTACAGGAAAGACGACGGTGGCCAAACTCATCGGACAGCTGTATCACCAGATGGGGCTGCTTTCCAGCGGACATACCATAGAAACATGCCGCACAAAACTGGTGGGCGAATACATTGGTGAAACAGAAAAACACATCAGGCAAGCCATTGAGGAAGCCCGGGGAGGCGTACTCTTCATCGACGAAGCCTACACCCTGATTACCACGAAACAAGAAACGAAAGATTTCGGGAAAGAGGTGATTCACGCCCTGCTCACTGTGCTCTCAGAACCCAATCCCGACATGATTATCATCCTGGCTGGCTACGAGGACAAGATGCAGCAGATGCTCCGTACCAACCCCGGCTTGCAGGAACGTTTCCCTCTCCAGTTCTACTTTGACGATTACAATGCGGACGAGCTGATGGAAATGGCACACCGTCTCTTGCAGAAACGCAATTTCCAACTGACTTCCGAAGCGGACAAGGAACTGTATACCCTGATTGTGGAAGCCACCGCCCAGCGCGATGAGTATTTCGGCAACGGACGCTGGCTGCACAACCTGATTGAGCAGGGTATCATCAAATGCATGGCCCAGCGTATCATGTCGCAACCTTCTATTCCCGACAATACCTTCCTGTTCCGTACTATCACCCAGGAAGATGTCGTAAAGGCAGGTAATCGTCTCCGCGGCAAGCAGGTAGTGAAACTGGAACCGCAGCCCATCCGTCGCATTGGATTCAGGGCCTGAAAAACAAACCTGACTTCTTTATCGAAATAAATAAGAGTCCCCCTGCTTTCGCTGCAATGTGAAGCAGAGGGACTCTTTTATTTCCCATATCCTCTCATTTATTAAACACTAACTTGTCCGTGTCATACCCGCGCTGGCGCAACTTACCTATCAATTCCTGAAGTACTTCGTCGGGCAGGGTTTCTTCGCGGCTCATAATCCAGAGATACTTATCGCTGCTACTGCCTATCAGCACGTAGCGATAGTCCGGGTCAATATCGAGCACGTAATAATCGGCATAGAACCACAGGAAGAACGAAACTTTCAACTTGCCGGGGTCGTTCGGATCGGGCTGTTTGGCCTTTCCCTTGATTTCCTTATACTTTCCATCTTTGTATCCCGCATTCAGCACCTCAATGCGTCCGTTGGAAAGCAAGGTATATGTGGCCGTTACACGGGTCATGCCCTTTTCAAAGCGGTGGTCATAACGGGCTATTTCGTGCCACTTCCCCATAAAACGCGGTACGTCGAACGTCTGTACCGTCCGGTTGTCTATCTCAGTGCTGTTACCACTCTGGCAACTGCCCAGGCCCAGCAGGGCACACAAAAGAATCAGGATGTGTTTCATATATCTTCTATATTTAAATAAACAATGCCTCCAACAAA
>ENA-OYHM01000226-OYHM01000226.1-human-gut-metagenome-genome-assembly--contig:-NODE-226-length-9014-cov-4.256725_pt1 | contig 9014 bp, 9 predicted proteins | sample MGYA00243762_ERZ652997 | MGnify/ENA primary metagenome ERZ652997 (study PRJEB26926, sample SAMN06165342) | human gut metagenome | biome: ENVO:00009003; feature: ENVO:2100002; material: ENVO:00002003...
CTGCCATGGTAAGCTGCGCCGGCAAACAGGCAAAACAGGCTGAAACCGTTGAAGTTGAGGCTACCGAGGTCGTAGAGACTCCTGCTTGCTGCGAGGAGCCTGCCGCTTGCGAGAAAGCCGATAGCTGCGCAACGGCCTGCGAGACTCCGGCAGAAACTCCGGCTCCTGCTGAAGTTGCCAAGTAATTTCCCTTTTCGGAACTTACGGGAGTATCCCCAAAGGATACTCTTTTTTTATGCCTCTTCCCCGGCGGGAGAGGTATTTTTTATGAAGCGGTGTTGTCCGGTGTCAGATCTTGCGGGCACGCCAGTTGCCGTAACGCATATAAAGATAGGAAGCCGTGAGGGTGCAGCCGTAATAGACGTGGTCGGCGGTCCAGCAAAGTGCGACGTCGGCATGCAGTCCGTAAACCAGCAGCGCCGTATAAGCGACATAGACGATGCTGGTGCAGGCGACGATCGTGAGGGCCGTGCGGGTGTTGCCCGTACCCGATACGCTGAATTGATAGATGAAGGCGGCCGTGCAGGGAATGTTGGTCGTCAGCATTACCCAGAGCGAAGGGATGGCGTATTCGATCAGAGATACGTCGTCCGTATAGATGCGGAGCGTCCAGTAAGGAATCGCGGCCGCCAGGATGCAAAGCGGGAGGACGAAGCAGAAACAGAGGCGGATCATCTTCCGGCAGAGGGGCATGATCTGTTCGGTATAACCCGCGCCGATCAGGTTGCTTACCAGGGAGCTGGTTGTCGAGGCGAAAGCGTTGATGAACATGAAGATCAGCGACGATACGGCCCGCACGATGTTCGTGGCGGCCAGGTCGCGCTTGCCCAGATGTTCGATGCAGAGGAAGAAGAGGAACCACGCGAGGAAAGCCACGCCCTGTTGGATCATCACCCAGACCGAAAGGCTCAGGATTTGTTTCAGCAGGGAAAAGTCGAATCCTGTGAATCGGAATTTATAGCGGCGCCAGTCGGTCCGGTAGCGGGTGTAGAGTATGTAGAAGAGGGCGGATACACCTTCCGAAATAGAAGAGGCGATCGCAGCGCCGGCGATGCCCATTTCGGGGAATCCGAATTTTCCGAAGATCAGCAGGTAGTTCAATACGACATTGGTGAGTACCATGACGATCGAGTTGATCGTCAGGATGCGCGTGCGGGTCGTGCCGACATAGAATGCCCGGAACATCGACCCGACGTAGGCGAAGAAGAAACCGTAAACCCGGTAATCGAGGTACCGGACGGCGGCTTCCCGTACATCGGGAGCTTCGATCAGGGTACCCATGATGCGGGCTACGAAGACTTTCGAGAGGATGAACAGCACGAGGGCCATCAGCAGCAGAAACGCCGTGCTCTGCATGAACAGAGGCCCGATTTGCGAATACTCCTTGGCTCCGTTGCGGCGGGCGATGAGAATCTGGGCGCCGATGCTGAACCCGAAGCCCAGCATGAAGATCATCAGGTAGAAGATACCCGCCAGGGCCGAAGCCCCCAGCTCCGCTTCTCCGACGCGTCCCAGATAGGCCGTATCTGTCAGTCCGATCAACTGCTCCATCAGCAGGCAGACCAGCACCGGGAAGGTGATTTTCAGGATTTTCTTGTTCGTGTAACGCATTGGAAACGTCGGTTTCAGTGCACAAAAATACTCTTTTTTCCGCAATCGTATTTATAACGGGCTGTTTTTGGAAATTTGCAGGACAATACCCCCTCGAGTGTTGTCCGGAACAAAATATTTTATAGTTTTGTGGTGTCGGTTTCGTCCGACAGACATATTTTGATGAAAGTGTTTCGCTTTTATCCTTGATAAGAAATCTGACAGTTTCAAACAAGACGAGGATAACGACAACACTCATCATCTGTTTCGGTATGTGTACATTATTCCAAACACCCCATACTGAACAGGTGTGGGGTATTGTGTTGGTTTATTCGTCTTGGGTTTTGTCAGAACCTCTTATCAGATAAACGAACGGCTCCACACTTTCTTTTTTATCCTCTAATTATAACCCGCCATGTCGGAGCCGGGTGGCAACAGACTTTTATCGTATGAAAAAAATGCTTGCTTTATTGGCCGCCTGTCTATGGTTGGCGGGGTGTAGTGGTGATGGACCGGATGGAGGGTCGGGGAATTTGAATATTGTATTCGACTGTTCAATGCCGCTGCAGGTTGTTGCCGGTGAAACCTGTGAGGTTGGATATACGTTGGAAGGGGCGAGTGAAAATGCACGAGTGAGGGTTGTCGCTCCGGACGGCTATCGGGTTCAGGTCATCGAAACGAATCGCTGGTCGGGGAAAATCGTTATCGAGCTGCCCGATGCTGCGACGGACGAGCGGATTGTCGTAATCCTCTCCGATGAAGGGAACGAGACAGTAAGCCGTTATATCGATTTAGAGGTCAAGGCGAAATCGGATGTTGTTTTTGATCTTTCCGCCAACTCCTACCTTATCGAGGCTGAAGGCACCTCTTTGCGAGTAATGCTTATTACGAACATCGATTACACGGTTGAGATTGCTGAGAAAGATCGGACGTGGATCAGTGGGGAGACCTCCCGTACCGATCAGCGAGAAGAGTCGCTCGTATTCTCTTTCCGCCCCAATTCCGATGTGAAAAGCCGCCAGGCTACGGTTAGACTGGTGGATTCCGAGGGGAATTTACTGGACAGTATCTGTTTTACACAGGCTACTTTGGGCTCTGTCAACGTCAGACTTGAACGTGCCGATGTCTGGACTCAGGTGATTTGGTTGTCGGGCTCGTGTGCATCCGATGTTGCGCAGGCGGGCTTCCGTTATCGGAAACAAGGTGATAAAGAGTGGGTGGAAGTTGCCGGAGCGGGTTCGAGCAACGGTTTTTCTGCACACGTAGAAGCCGAACCAGAGACGACCTACGAGATAATGGCCTGCTGGCGAGATGAGGAGAGTCGGATTCATATCGTGACTACGCTGCCCGCATTGAAACTCCCGAACGGCGACTTTGAAGAGTGGAATTTCTCGGAGGAGGGGGCGTTTTGGGCAACTTCAATCGTGAGGGGTTACCCAGAGATGGGATTGCCCCAACCGACGATTCGCCCCGGGAGTTCTGGGAAATATGCCGTGAAACTCCAGAAAGAAGAGTGGGATAGTATAGTAAAAGATTTATATGGAGGGCATATTTTTACTGGGATAAATGTAGATCCTGCTGCTGGTAGTGGTGTTATTGGGGTGCTTTCAATGCTTTGGAATATTTACGGACAGCTTTTCGAAGCGACACCGACTGCTTTGCGGGGGTGGTTGCAATGCAGGAACGTGATGAGTACAGATACGAAGGAGCAGGAGGCGACAATTAGGATCGCATTGGGAACATGGTCTCCGGTACCAGATCATGACGTTAAAATCCCGGAGCATCCTGTTGTTGATCAATATCTTGAAGAGGCCTTGGATCCATCCTGTTCCGATTTGATTGCTTACGGTGAATTGCAAGTGGCTGAGGATGTCGATTGGCAGCAATTTACGATTCCTCTGGAGTATTTGCGAACAGACCGGAAGCCGACTCACCTGATAATTACCTGTGATGCAGGCTCCAGAATCCTTTGCCTGGATGATTTCGAGCTGCTTTACGATTATAATTTTTAACTCGAAAATAAAAAACTATGGAACAGAAAAACGGACAATCGGTTTATGAAGTAATGACCAAGTATGCCGGAGAGGTGATTGCGGAGATGGCGGGTGAAATTTTTACGACCCGCAATTTTATCGAGGCATTTGCCGATAAACATGAAATTATCTATGTCGAGTTATTATTTGCGGCCTATAAAAACGATCGGTCGCGTGTATTTCATCGGGTTCATTCCCAAATCGGAGCGTATTTGTCCGAGAATCAGGAGAAACTCGACATAAAGAAGACACGACGGTTGATGACTCGTAATCCGTTCGGACGGGAGAATGAAGTGCAGGAGTGGCGGAAGAAGGAGTGATTTTAGTGAAATAGTGGGTGTTTTAGGCTTGAAGCAGGCTTCTAATTAAATTGCTAAAAGTGTTTAATACGATGGATGCTTTTGTGGAAATTTTACTTGGGTTAACACTTGCGGGAATAGTTGTGTTACTTGTATGGCGGAGGCACTTGAAGAAGAAAAAGGATAATATGCGAAAGGAATCCTTGTCAAACGATGAATGTGCGTCGGCGGTTGATTTGACTTTATTTCCGGAGGTAAAAGATAATTCCGAAGAGTCGTTGTTGATCCATTGTCCTGCTTGCGGATTGGAGGTGTCGCGTTATGCTCCGACATGTCCCCGATGCGGACATTCGATTTACTTGATAAGGCCTCTCCAACAGGAAACGGTGATAAAGGTTATTCCGACGGATCAGAGGAAACCCGAATCGACCCGGGAAACCACTGGATGTCTCTCTTCTTTTTTCGGTTATGTTTCTTTGGTAGTAGGAGCCGTTTTGTTTAATTTTATCGGTTATTTTATCGTTCTCGTTATTTTAACCCTTTGTGGGGTATTTAGTTTCGGAGAAGCGGTGTTTTTATTGCTCGTTGGAATTGTGTTGGCTTTTCTGTTTTGGCCGCTTGTCGCGTCATTTGCATTGCTGAATTTTCTCGATTGATATAATACGATGGAATTTTACGGATAAAATGAGGTGAATAAATGCATAGCGGCGACCTTTTAAGGTCGCCGCTATGCATTACCATAACATTATTCTATTTTTCGAGCCGGCCCTTGTACTTGTCGATCTGGCGTTTGAGCGCTTCGATCGAGAGATCGACCGCCTCCTCGAAACTTTTGCCCCGGCTCTCGGCCACCAGGTCGTCTCCCGGAATATGGAGGTTGATCGTGGCGACTTTATTTCCGAGTTCGTGGTCTTTATCCAGTTTCAATATGACGTCGGCTCCGATAGCCCGTTCGACAAAACGGTCGAGTTTGTCCATTTTGTGCTCTACGAATTCGACCAACTTCCTGTCGGCGTCGAATTTTACGGATTGAATTTGTACGTTCATAATACTATGTTTTATAAGGTTCGTTATCTGCGGAACTGTGCTCCGTCCGATCAATTCTGTTGTTTTGTTTGCTCCGCTCCGTTTTTCTCGCGCGGGTGAGCTTTGGAATAGATCTCCTGCAACTTGGCGATGCTGTTGTGCGTATAGACCTGCGTCGCCTGCAGGGACGCATGTCCGAGCAATTCTTGTATCGCCCTCATGTCGGCGCCGTTGTTGAGCAATTCGGTGGCGAAGGTGTGCCGGAGTACGTGCGGACTCTTTTTGCCCTGAACGCCGCCCTGTCGCAATTGGCTCTGTACGGTCCGATAGACGGTGCTGCGGGAGATTCGTTTTCCTTGCTGATTTAAAAATAGTGCTTTTTCTTTAGAAATGCAAATTCCCTGCCGGTCAATTTCGTCCAAATAGTGCAAAATTTTTTCCCGGACGGGCGGCAGGATCGGGACGATACGCTCTTTATCGCCCTTGCCGCGGACTTTGAGTGCGGTATAGTCGCCCGAGAAATCGTCGCGGTCGATACCTACGAGTTCCGCAAGCCGCAGTCCGCAACTGTAAAACAGGAGAACGATGAGCGAATTTCGGACAAATTTGAATTCCGGACTTTCGCTCTCCCGGTCCAGTTCGTCGAGAATCCCCTCCATGCGTGTCGAGGGAACGAATGCCGGGATTCGCCGGGAGGTTTTCAGTGCGTGGATGCGGTACATGACCTCTTTGTCGATTCGCCCCGTACGGTGGAGGTAACGGAAGAAACTCCGCAGGGAGGAGAGCTCCCGGTTCATCGAGGCGGCTCCCAGATGTTTTGTTTCCGTACGGTGCACGATCCATTCGCGGACGTCTTCCACGGTGATTCGCCGGGGATCGAAATCCGCTTCCGGAACATCGAGCCACTCAAGGAAGTTTGTCACGTCACGGCGGTAATTCTGCACCGTCAATGGGGAAAAGCGGCGGACCGTCGCTAAGTATTGCAGAAATTCTTGGAGCATGAAACAAAGATACTGTTTTTCTGTCGCATTTATAGAACGCGATCGGAGAAGAAATGCGTACGGACCCAATGGGAAAATTTTGTCATCCGGAAAAGAGGAGCGTCGTCGGACAGTGCGAAGGGGTGTGTCGGAGTATTGCGTTCGTCAGGGATGACGCCTTGTATGGAAAAAGCAAAACCCCGTCAGAGGAAACTCTGACGGGGTTTCTGGTGCCCAGGACAGGAGTCGAACCTGCACGCCTCTCGACACACGCACCTGAAACGTGCGCGTCTACCAATTCCGCCACCTGGGCATAGGTAATTGCAATCATTTCATAGAAAGAGCGGAAAACGAGACTCGAACTCGCGACCCTAACCTTGGCAAGGTTATGCTCTACCAACTGAGCTATTTCCGCGTTTACGGGTGCAAATGTAGGGAGTTTTGCGATATACTCCAAACTTTTCACCCGTTTTCTTTTTAATTTTATGCAATTATCTTCCTAAAAGTGAGTTTTCAGCTTGAACTACTTTCTCGAAGTTGAAGCCACTTACCACTTGCTGCATCAGTTCTTCAATCTTGTCATTGCACAAGTTACCGATGCTTCCGGCATGCGTGTGATGTACGGTCTTATCGTGTGAGAAGTTTCCAGCTTCAATATCCAACCCTACTTTCTTATATGCATCACGGAACGGCATTCCTTCTGAAGCCAGGCGGTTCACCTCTTCCACACTGAACATATACAGGTATTTGTCGTCATCCAGAATATGTTCGTTGATTTTGATTTTCTCCATGATGTAAGTAGCCATCTGCAAGCAGTCTTCCAACTCCTCAAAAGCAGGAAGGAACACTTCCTTGATAATCTGAAGGTCACGGAAATAACCGGAAGGAAGGTTGTTCATAATCATCATAATCTGCTGCGGAAGGGCCTGAATCTTGTTGCATTTGGCACGGGTCAGCTCAAACACATCGGGATTCTTCTTGTGCGGCATGATGCTGGAACCGGTGGTACATTCATCGGGCAACTTCACGAAGCCGAAGTTCTGACAACTGAACATGCAGGCATCAAACGCCATCTTCGACAGTGTTCCGGCAATAGAAGCCAGCGCAAACGATACGTTGCGTTCCACCTTGCCACGGCCCATCTGGGCATACACCACATTGTAATTCATTGAATCGAATCCCAACAGACGAGTGGTCATCTCACGGTCCAACGGGAAAGAAGAGCCATACCCTGCTGCCGAGCCCAATGGATTACGGTTACAAGTCTTATAAGCAGCCTGAAGGAACATCATATCGTCCACCAAGCTTTCTGCATAAGCTCCAAACCACAGACCGAAAGAAGAAGGCATGGCGATCTGCAGGTGGGTATATCCCGGCATAAGCACATCCTTGTAACGGTTGCTCTGAGAAATAAGTACATGGAACAAACGTTCTACAGCTTCTGCCACCGATTTCAACTGAGCACGGATAAACAGCTTCAAGTCGACCAGCACCTGGTCATTGCGCGAACGTCCACTGTGGATTTTCTTTCCCACATCCCCCAGGCGGCGTGTCAGCATCAGCTCCACCTGTGAATGTACATCCTCTATTCCGTCTTCAATCACAAACTCCCCGCATTCTACGGAAGCGTATATATTTTTCAGTTCTTCCAGCAAAATCTTCAGTTCGTCCGAGGTCAGCAGGCCGATACTTTCCAACATGGTAATATGCGCCATCGAACCCAACACGTCGTACTTTGCCAGATACATGTCCATTTCGCGGTCACGTCCCACGGTAAAGCGGTCAATTTCCGCATTTACCTGTACATTTTTTTCCCAAAGTTTTTGAGCCATAATTTCAGTTTTTATCTCCGGCATCTGCCGGTCATTTCAATTAATAAGGAAGCATGGCCAGCATGTCAGCCAGTTTCTCTACTCCCTCCTGCAGGGGCTTTGACACCATGGCTTTCATGAACATGTTCACTTCCGCACGGATAGTCACTTTCATTTTAGCCTCTTCCTGTGTTACAGGCAGAATCTGAATCCACAGATTCAAAGGTATGGGCGATTTGTCACCTTCAAACTTGATGCACTTCAAAGGTTCACGCTCAATGATGCGCAATGTAAGACTGATGCCCTGTACTTTCAAGGTAATGGAATCACGGTCGAACGACATATCTTCCAGTTTCCCGTCCAGCTTGTCCTTCACCATGTCCAGACGTTCCCGAACTCCTTCCAGGTTATTCAGGTCGGACAGTTTGTTATATACTCGTTCCTGACTATAAGGAACATGCTTCACATTGCTTTCAAATTGTACAGCCATATTTTTTCAATCTTCAGGAAAATTCTCCCGTCATCGCATAAAAAAATGTCATCTTGAGCAGAGTGGACTCGCTCAGGATGACATCTCCTATTTACAATCCGAGACTGCTTTCCCAGTTACAGAATCTATTATTTTCCAGTCCAGTGAGAAGGATCCTCTCTCCATGCCTGCAGCACAGGGATATCCTCTTCATTGATATAATCGGTCTTCAAAGCTACTTCCAGCACCGCATTGTAGTTGGTCAGTGTAACCAGTTCTACTTTTGCTTTCTTGAAGGCTTCTACTGAGACATCGAAACCGTAAGTGAAAGAAGCAATCATTCCAATTACTTCACAACCGTCGCGACGGATAGCTTCTACCGCTTTCAAACTGCTTCCACCGGTTGAAATCAGGTCTTCTACAACAACCACTTTCATACCCGGACGCAATTCACCTTCAATCAAATTTTCCAAGCCATGGTCTTTCGGGCTTGAACGAACATATACGAACGGCAAGTTCAACTCTTCTGCCACCAGCGCACCCTGTGCAATCGCACCTGTAGCTACACCTGCGATGGCGTCTACTTCACCGAATTTTTCAAGAATAACACGACAAATTTCTAACTTTACGAAGTTACGAAGTGCAGGATATGACAACGTCTTACGATTGTCACAATAAATCGGCGATTTCCAACCTGATGCCCAAGTAAACGGGTTAGCCGGCTGAATCTTCACAGCCTTCACCTTCAGCAACTTTTCTGCAAATAATCTTTCCAAAGCTTTCATAACTTTTTAATTCTCTGATAA
>ENA-OYHM01000245-OYHM01000245.1-human-gut-metagenome-genome-assembly--contig:-NODE-245-length-8721-cov-4.099354_pt1 | contig 8721 bp, 9 predicted proteins | sample MGYA00243762_ERZ652997 | MGnify/ENA primary metagenome ERZ652997 (study PRJEB26926, sample SAMN06165342) | human gut metagenome | biome: ENVO:00009003; feature: ENVO:2100002; material: ENVO:00002003...
CCGGAGATGTCTCGTGGGCTCGGAGATGTGTATAAGAGACAGATTTTGCACAGGGCAGGGGACTTGGCTTTTTGAACGAGCAGGATCAGCGCAAGCTTTCCAAGGCTATCAGCCGCGCCACGCCGGAAGCGCCGGACGTGGTGCTGCCGGTCATGGTGGAGCGGGACGGGAAGCCGCACCTGCACCGGATGGCGCTGCATACCATCTGGAGCGGTGCCGGGGTGCGCCGCTGCGTGAACGTGCTGGGGCAGCTCACCGATGAGCAGCACCGCGTGGAGCATCAGACAGAGCTGCTGACCGCGACCGACCCGGAAGAGGATCCGGCCCATTTCCTGCGGCGGCTGCAGGGCATCTTTGATGTGGTGCGTCTGGTAGACCCGGAGCACCGCAAGGTGCTTGCACTGGACAGTGACGGCATCCTGACCGAAAAGCCCGGCAACTGCCACATGGTATGGAACCGGGATACCCGGTGCGAAAACTGTATCTCGGCCAAAGCCTACGCCCGCAAGACCATTCTGAATAAGATCGAGTTCAAGGACGAGGAAGCCTATTTTGTCATTTCCAAGTACATCAAGGTAGGCGGCAGGGGCTGTATGCTGGAACTGGTCACCCGGCTGACGGATGGCCGCTGGCTGGATATGGGCGGCCACCGGCTGCTGCTGGACCGCTGCAACGGCATGGAGCGCAGCGCCTTCGTAGACCCCCTGACCGGGGCCTACACCCGCCGCTATTTTGATAAGTTCCTTGCCGGGGGCGAGATGCACGGCGGCGTGGCGATGATCGATGTGAACCAGTTCAAGTCGGTCAACGACAGCTTTGGACATCTGGTGGGAGACGAGGCGCTGCAAACTGTGGCCGCAGCCATGCAGAGCTGTCTGCGTCAGACTGATATCCTGATCCGCTACGGCGGTGATGAGTTTTTGCTGCTGATGCCCCAGAACTGCCCTGACGGCGTAGAAAGCGTCATCCGGCGGGTGCAGAACGCTGTGCAGGCGGCACGGGTGCCCAGCCACCCGGAGCTCCGGCTTTCGGTAAGCATTGGCGGCGTGTGCAATGTGCAGCCCTTGACCGAGGCCATCCGGCAGGCCGATGCCCGGATGTATTGCAATAAAGAAAACGGTGAGCCGGTGTTATAACCGCAGCTGACAACAAAAAAAGAGACAGGCGACCTTTCCGGGAAGCCTGTCTCCTCTTTTTTCAAAGAAATCTTTTATTTCCGCTGCCGGGCGGCGATCTGCGCGGCAGTGGGCGGGATATCGCCCTGAGCCGCTTTTTCCAGCTGGCTCAGGCGGCGATCCAGATCGGTGAGCCGCTGCGAGACGATGTCCGGCAGATCCTGCTGATCCAGATCGTCGGCGGGGTTCACCGCCTTGTTGTTGATGCGCACTACCTCGGCGGGTACGCCCACGGCGGTGCAGTTGGCGGGCAGGTTGCGCAGCACCACGCTGCCTGCGCCGATGCGGGCGTTATCTCCGATAAACACCGGGCCCAGCACCTTGGTGCCTGCGCCGATAAGCACGTTGTTGCCCAAGGTGGGGTGGCGTTTGCCGGTATCCTTGCCGGTACCGCCCAGCGTTACTCCGTGGTAGATGGTGCAGTTATCCCCGATCTCACAGGTCTCGCCGAACACGATGCCCATGCCATGGTCGATGAACAGACACTTGCCAATGGTGGCACCCGGGTGGATCTCGATGCCGGTGCGGTGGCGGCCATGTTGGCTGACCCATCGTGCCAGAAAAAAGTGCTTGTGCTCGTACAGCCAGTGCGCAATGCGGTGGTACACCAGAATGTGGAATCCCGGGTACAGCAGCATTACCTCCAGCACGCTGCGTGCGGCGGGGTCCTTGCGCTGGATGTTCCGCGCGTCCTCAAGTAAACCCATGCGGAAAACCTCTCTTTCCCATAAACACCCGCCCACGCGGCGGGGCTCTCCCTTTACCGTATTATAATAGCACAGCAGGAGACGAAAGTACAGTGCCGCGCTAGGGATTGTGGAACAAAATGGCAGTTATTTTGCCGCTTGGTCCGGGTTTTGGGTAGAGTATCCAAAATTCGGCGAGAGATACCAGAAACCTTTTAGCACCTGTTTTTGCGCGCAGCCATTGACATATTTTGCGGTTCTATGATAAAATAATACGAATGAAAACGCAACCATCAAGAAAAGGAGAAACATCATGCTGTGCAGCGCCCAGAACCCGAAACTGAACAAGCAGTTCGCGTCCGGTTTTGCCGTGGCTTCGTTGTTTCCTTTTTTTGCGCAATGAGCTTTTCCCTTTGCGGGGAAAAGTTTTTTTTTGCCCGTTTTCGGGTGCCTGACACACAAAAATATCATTACAGGAGGGAACCGCGATGCTGCTGACAAACGCTGTGAACACCGAGGGACGGCCGCTGGAGATCTATGTAAAAGATGGCAAGATCGCTGCCGTAGGGCAGGATCTTTCCGCCCTTGCCGCCGAGAACGAGACGGTGGTGGATGCCGGTGGGCTGACGGTGCTGCCCGCATTTGTGGACCTGCACTGCCACTGGCGCACCCCGGGCTTTGAGTACAAGGAGGACATCGAGACCGGCAGCCGCGCCGCTGCCGCCGGCGGCTACACCTTTGTAAACCTGATGCCCAACACCAAACCCGTCTGCTCCTCTGCCGCACAGGCCATGATGGTGGAGCAGAAGGCTGCCGAGGTGGGGCTGTGCGATGCAAACCAGACCGTCTCCATCACCGAGAACTTTGACGGTGTGAGCATCGACCACCTCAAGACCCTGCCCGCCAGCGTGAAGTTCATCACCGAGGATGGCCACGGCGTGCAGGATAACGCCACCATGGCACGGGCTTTTGCCATCTGCACCCAGAAGGACATCACGGTCATGAGCCACGCTGAGGATATGGAGATCAGCCCGTGGGACTACCGTTTGGCCGAGGATATCGAGACGGTGCGCAACTGCTGGCTGAGCGAGTACTACCAGACCCGGCTGCACATGTGCCATGTGTCCACCCGGGGCGCGCTGGACGCCATCCGCATGGCAAAGCTGCGGGGCGCACCCGTCACCTGTGAGGTGACCCCCCACCACCTGTGGTTCACCAACGACACCTGCGACTACCGGGTCAACCCGCCCATCCGCACCGCCGATGACGTGGAGGCGCTGGTGGAGGGCATCCGTACCGGCATCGTGGACGCCATTGCCACCGACCATGCACCTCACTCTGAGGAAGATAAGCTGAAGGGCATGGCCGGTATGGTGGGCAGTGAGACCGCCTTCGGCGTGTGCTACACCAAGCTCTGCAAGCAGGAGGGTCTGCCGCTGGAGCTGCTGGTGCACCTGATGAGCACCCGCCCCGCCGAGATCCTGGGTCTTGCCAAGGGTCAGCTGGAGCCGGGATTCGATGCCGATTTTGTGCTGGTGGATCTGGACACCCCCTACACGGTGGAAAAGGAAAAGCTGCACTCCAAGAGCCACAACACCCCCTTTGACGGTGCACAGCTTTACGGCAAGGTGTTTGCCACCATCAAGGCCGGTAAGATCACCTATCAGGCCGAGGAGTAAAAAACAAAACCCTCTCTGAAGTTCCCCCGAGGAGGAGCTTCAGAGAGCACGGAAAGCAGTTTGCATATCACGAAAAGAAACAGTTGCCCTCAAGAGAAAAAGCTCCCCCTTCGGGGGAGCTGGCGCGCAAGCGCCTGAGAGGGTTCTACAATACGACTTACAGGAGGACACCCAAATGACGAACATGGACAAACTGTACGAAGCTGTGGAAGCCCGCGGCCCGGTGTGCGTGGGTCTGGATACCGATTTCAGCTACCTGCCTGCCGATTTTGTGGACAGCACCCTGACCAAGGGCGAGAACATCGTGCGCTTCAACAAAAAGCTCATTGATGCCACCAAGGCTGTGGCAGGCTGCTACAAGGTGCAGATCGCTTACTATGAGTCTCTGGGCATGGAGGGCATGAAGGCCTACGCCGACACCCTGAAGGCTGTGCGCGAGGCCGGTGTGCCGGTGATCGCGGACATCAAGCGCGGCGATATTGCCAAGACCGCCGAGATGTACGCCATGGGTCACTTTACCGGCGATTTTGAGAGCGATTTCGTCACGCTGGCACCCTACATGGGTCTGGACTCCATCAGCCCCTATCTGCCCTACGCCGAAAAGCAGGGCAAGGGTATGTTCGTGCTCTGCCGCACCTCCAACGGCGGTGCCAAGGACTTTGAGTACGAGAAGCTGGCTGACGGCCGCCACGTTTACGATCTGGTGGGCGACAAGCTGAATGCGCTGGGCAAGGACTACATGGGCGAGCACGGCTACTCCTCCATCGGTCTGGTCATCGGCGGCACCCACATCGAGGAGGCCACCGAGATCCGCGCAAAGTATCAGGACAGCTTCTTCCTGATCCCCGGCTACGGCGCACAGGGCGGCAAGGCCGAGGATATTGCCCAGTACCTGACCAAGGGCAACGGCGGCGTGGTCAACTCCAGCCGCGGCATCCTGCTGGCTTACAAAAAGCAGCCGGGCGTTGCCTTTGACGAGGCCGCTTACAACGAGTGTGTGAACATGAAGGAGGCTATTGCTCATGCGTGCAGCCTGCTGTGAAGCCACCGTCCTGCGCAATGAGGTCATTGCCCCGGACATCCGCCTGCTGACCGTGGTGTGGCCGGACCGCGACCACGCCCCCCACGCAGGCCAGTTCTTCACCCTGCGCTCCTGGGGCGCAGACGAGGCCCCCTTCCTGTCCCGTCCCATCAGCGTGCACCGCTGGAACCCGGACAGCAGCACCATCGAGTTTTTGTATCAGGTGGTGGGCGAGGGCACCGAAAAGCTGGCACAGCTCAAGCAGCGGGATACCTTCCAGCTTACCGGCCCCATGGGCAACGGCTTTGATGTGCCGGACATTGTGAGCAAGTACAAAAAGATCGCCGTGGTGGGCGGCGGCATCGGCACCGCGCCCATGTTCCAGCTCACCCGCGAGCTTGCCGCTGCCGGGGTAAAGCCGGATGTGTTCTTCGGCTTCCGCGACACCCCCTACTGCATGGAGGAGTACCGCAGCATCGCAAACCTCGTCAAGGTGTCCACCGACACCGGCGCGGTGGGCTTCCACGGCTTTGTCACCCAGCTGTACGACCCCGCCGATTACGACGTGGTGCTGGTGTGCGGCCCCACCGTGATGATGAAGAACGCCGCCCGCCTGTGTGCCGAAAAAGGCACCCCCTGCTTTGTGAGCATGGAAAAGAAGATGGCCTGCGGCATTGGTGCCTGCCTTGGCTGCACCTGCGAGACCAAGGGCGGCGAGGGCAAGAGCGTGTGCAAGAACGGCCCTGTATTTGACGCAACGGAGGTGTTCTTCTGATGGCAGACCTGAAAACCAACCTGCTGGGCTTTGTGATGAACAGCCCGGTCATCGGCGCTTCCGGCACTGTGGGCTACGGTGTGGAGTACGAAGAACTGGCCGATTTTTCCAAGATCGGCGGCATCTCCGGCAAGGGCCTGACCCTGCACGGCCAGTACGGCAACAAGGGCGAGCGCCTGTGGGAGACCCCCTCCGGCCTCATCAACAGCATCGGCCTGCAGAACCCCGGCGTGCAGCACTTTATTGACGTGGAGCTGCCCGAGATGCTGGAGCTGAAACAGAAATACGGCACGGTGGCCATTGCAAACCTTGGCGGCCACAGCGAGGAAGAGTATGTGGAAGGCGCTGCGATGCTGAGCGAGAGCGCAGTGGACATCGTGGAGCTGAACATCTCCTGCCCCAACGTCAAGGTGGGCGGCATGGCCTACGGCGTAAAGGCCGAGGCTGCCGGTGAGGTGGTGCGCATGGTGCGCGCTGCCTGCAAAAAGCCTCTGATGGTCAAGCTGAGCCCGCAGGCCGAGAACATCCCCGAGATGTGCAAGGCTGTGGAGGCTGCCGGTGCGGACGCCATCAGCCTGACCAACACCTTCCAGGCCTGCGCCATTGATCTGGAAAAGCGCCGCCCGGTGTTCAACAACATCTTTGCCGGTCTGTCCGGCCCGGCGGTGCGCCCCATCGCCCTGCGCATGGTATGGCAGGCCGTGGGGGCTGTGAACATCCCGGTGGTGGGTCTGGGCGGCATTGCCACCGGCCGTGACGCACTGGAGTTCATCATGGCAGGTGCCACCGCAGTGCAGGTGGGCGCCGCAAACTTTGCAAACCCCCGCGCCATGGAGACCATTGCCGACGAGATGGCAGCATGGATGGACAAGAACGGCGTGAAAACGCTGGATGAGATCCGCGGCTGCGCCCGTCATGCAGAATAAAAACTGATATATCCATAAAATATCTACAATTATGCGCATAAAATAAAACTTAGCGCATAAATTTGCAAATAGTGTAAAAGCGTGGTACAATACCACCCAAAGGAATATACACCACTGAAAAGAGAGGGAGAAGTACAATGAGTGAAGCACTTGAAATTCTGAAGAGCTGTGACGCATTTCTGGAGGGTCACTTCCTGCTGTCCTCCGGCCGGCACTCCGGCGCATACTGCCAGATGGCTTATCTGCAGCAGTACCCGGACCGCTGCGCCGAGGTGATGAAGGCTGTGGCCGACAAGGTCAAGGAGATGGACGTGGACGTCATCGTCGGCCCTGCCATGGGCGGCATCGTGTACGCCTACGAGCTGGCCCGCCAGACCGGCAAGCGCGCTATCTTTACCGAGCGCGTGGACAACGTGATGTGCCTGAAGCGCTTTGCCATCCACCCGGGTGAAAAGTGCATCATCGCCGAGGACGTGGTGACCACCGGCATCTCCTCTCTGGAGACCAAGCGCGTCATCGAAGAGGCCGGCGGCATCTGCCTTGGCATCACCTGCGTGGTGGACCGCACCAAGCCCGAGGCTCCGTCTCCCATCCCCATTCTGGCCAGCGCCCTGAAGCTGGACCTGCCCAACTATACCCCGGAGGAGTGCCCCATCTGCAAGGAGGGCAAGCTGCCGCTGGTGCATCTGGGCAGCCGCAAGATGAAGCAGGAAGCAAAGCAGACCCTGTAAACTGAAAGCTTTTGTTGAAACGAGGAAAACTATGAACGCATATCTTCTTTTGGCAAACGGCATGGTCTTTGCCGGACAGTCCGTGGGCGCGCAGGGCGTGACCGTGGGCGAGGTGGTGTTCTCCACCGGCATGGTGGGCTTTCAGGAGACCCTGACCGACCCCAGCTACTATGGCCAGATCATCACCCAGACCTATCCCCTCATCGGCAACTACGGCATGAACCACGATGACATGGAGTCCGACCGCATCTGGGCAAAGGGCTACATCGTGCGCGAAGCATGCACCACCCCCTCCAACTGGCGCTGTGAGGAGACACTGGACAGCTTTTTGAAAAAGAACAATACCATCGGCATCGAGGGCATCGACACCCGCCACCTGACCCGCATCATCCGGGAGAGCGGCGTGATGAACGGTGCCATCCTGACCACCTTTGACCCCGCTGACCCTGCCAACAAGGCCGAGACGGAGAAGCTGCTGGAGACCATCCGCGCTTATGCCGTGACGGACGCCGTTAAGAGCGTGACCTGCGAGAAGCCCGAGGTCTTTCACGAGAAGGGCGAGACCCACATGAGCATCGGCTTTTCCGTCTATGGGCTGGAAAAGACCCCCGGCAATGTGCTGCGGGAGGCGGGCAACAGCGTGCTGTATTACGGCCGCATCGTGTTCACCTCTCTTATTGACCTGCTGCGCGGGCGGGAGAGCATCAACAACCTCTCCGGCCCGGTGGGCATCGTGTCGGCCATCGGGCAGGCCGCCAGCTATGGCTGGCAGGACTTGCTGGAGCTGCTGGCACTGATTACCGTCAACCTTGGCATCCTCAACCTACTGCCTTTCCCTGCGCTGGACGGCGGCAAGGTGGTATTTTTGATCATTGAAGGCGTCACCGGCCATGCAGTGCCGGAAAAGCTGCAAAGCATGCTCACCCTTGCAACCTTCGGGCTGCTGTTCGGGCTGATGATCTTTGCAACCTACAACGATATTCTTCGGCTCATCACCGGGACAGTATAAGAAAGGGGAACCCTTATGCGGCAGAAAAAACGCGAAGTGAAGATCGGCAATGTGACCATTGGCGGCAGCAACCCCATTGCGGTGCAGACCATGCTCAATGTGCCGGTAGAGGACATCGAGGGCAATGTGGCGCAGGCCAAGCGGTGCGAGGCCGCTGGCTGTCAGATTTTGCGGGTGACCTGTCCCAGCCCGGCAGATGCAAAGTGCATCGAGGCCGTCAAAAACGCAGTGAACATCCCCATCGTGGCAGATATCCACTTTGACTATAAGGCTGCGCTGGCCTGCGCGGACGTAGGCGTAGATAAGATCCGCATCAACCCGGGCAATATCGGCGATGATGACCGGGTAAAGGCAGTGGTGGATGCCTGCCAGCAGAAGAATATCCCCATCCGCATCGGCGTCAACGGCGGCAGTCTGGAAAAGCACATTCTGGCCCGCTACGGCGCACCCACCCCGGAAGCTATGGTGGAAAGCGCTTTGTACCATGTGCGGCTGCTGGAAAAGTTCGATTTTAACAACATCGTTATCTCCATCAAAAACTCCAACGTGCCCCGCATGATGGAAGCCTACCGCCAGCTCAGCGCCGTCACCGACTACCCGCTCCATGTGGGCGTCACCGAGGCCGGTACCTATCAGATGGGCCTGCTGAAAAGCGGCATGGGTATCGGCCTGTCTCTTATACACATCTCCGAGCCCACGAGACATCTCAGGATCTCGTA